>MDSV01183159.1_pt1 | contig 18905 bp, 21 predicted proteins | sample 810851 | NCBI WGS metagenome assembly MDSV01 (sample SAMN05326640, study PRJNA326480) | marine metagenome | isolation source: seawater | place: Atlantic Ocean: North East | collected 2012 | reverse complement strand
GCATATCTAGAACCGTGGCACGCTGATATCATGGAATTCTTAGAGCTACGCCTTAATCAAGGTGACGAGGAAGCTCGGTGCCGCGATTTATTCACTGCAATGTGGATACCCGATCTTTTCATGAAACGAGTTGAACAGGGAGGTACCTGGTCTCTTTTTTGCCCCGATAAGGCCAGGGGACTCTCGGATGTATACGGCGAAGAGTTTGAAAAGCTTTACGTTAAATACGAAGAAGAAGGTCTCGCTAACGTCACCATCCCCGCCGCAGAAGTATGGAAAGCTATTATTAAAAGTCAGACAGAGACTGGAACCCCGTACATGCTCTTCAAGGATGCGTGTAATAGCAAATCTAATCAAAAGAACTTAGGGGTTATTAAGAGTTCTAATCTATGTACCGAAATTATAGAATACACCAATAAGGATGAAACGAGTGTGTGTAACCTAGCATCTATTGCACTACCTAAATATGTAGATAAGGAGACAAAAACGTTTGATTACGCTAAGCTTCACGAAGTGACGAAAACCGTCACAAAGAATCTAAACCGCGTGATTGATCGTAATTTCTACCCTGTAGAAACAGCGCGTGTGTCCAATATGAAACACCGACCCATCGGTCTTGGGGTTCAAGGTCTCGCTGATGTTTTTATCATGTGCGGTTTCCCGTTTGACTGTGAAGAATCTAGAATGATGAATGCTCATATTTTCGAGACTATGTATCACGCATCTTTAGAGGCTTCATCTGAATTAGCGGAAATCGATGGATCGTACGAAAGTTTCGAAGGAAGCCCCGCGTCCCAAGGTATTTTACAACAGGATATGTGGGAAGGTGATACCAAATTCAGTGGTCTTTACGACTGGGACGCAATGCGTGAACGTATAAAGACAAAGGGGCTTCGTAATTCTCTTTTGATGGCACCCATGCCTACCGCATCTACAGCGCAGATTTTGGGTAATAACGAATGTTTTGAACCGTATACGACAAATATTTATCTTCGCCGCACTCTCGCCGGTGAGTTCGTCGTGGTTAACAAACATCTAGTTGATGATCTCAAAAAAATCGGTCTTTGGTCAAAAGATATGAAAGATTTAATGGTCAAAGCGGGTGGTTCGATACAAACTATCACAGATATCCCCGACGATATTAAAAACCTCTATAAGACTGTTTGGGAAATTAGCCAAAAATGCATTATCGATATGGCAGCTGACCGTGGACGCTTCATCGATCAGAGTCAATCGATGAATCTGTTCATGGAATCCCCGACGCTTTCAAAAATGTCGTCCATGCACATGTACGCGTGGAAAGCTGGTCTGAAAACCGGTATGTACTATTTACGAAGTAAAGCAAAAGCTCGACCAATCCAATTTAGTTTAGAAGCTGAATGTACATCGTGTTCGGCTTAAAGGTAACAGTTCATTTAAAATTAAATGGCAAAATTTCATACGCTGTTAGATAATTTAGAAATACTAAGTTATGACGGTCGTAAGATATGTTTGAGTAACAAAGATGGAAAGAATGTAAGAATTCAAACTCCACGCATGTACATGCCATTCGGTATTTCTGGATTCCAACCTCAAGTCGGAGCCACTAAATGGAATCTCGACTTTTCTATGAAGGGATACGACGAAGAAGGAAATTACGTTAAAAATTTTTATGAAACTTTACAAGAAGTGGAAAAACGAATCATCGAAGCTGTAAGTTTACAAAGTGTTGATATATTCGGTAAACACATGAGTGTAGACGAACTTTCACCCATGTTTAACTCTAACATAAAGCACTCTCCTGATAGAGAACCCAAATTCAGGATTCGCGTAGATACTACGGCTGATGGAGATATAAAAGCGGGAATTTTCGATAGTGAAAAGAAAAGTATAAATTCTAAAGTGGAAAACAAACTGTATTCAAGGAATTCTGGCGTAGCTATCACGGAAATGAATAGCGTATATTTCTTGAACAGGAAGTTCGGTGTGACGTGGAAACTGCACCAACTTGTGGTACATGAACCACAACAACTAAAGGGATTTCAATTTATTTTGTAGAGTATTCCTCTGATATTAAAAAATGATAAATCATCTGTGCCTCTCTCAACAGTTTACCTTTCACCACGGTGAAACTGTTGGGATCTATGTTTAATTTTATCTTAGCTATACGAACCGACGTGTCCCACTTAGAAAGGGTCATTCTTGTAATACATTTACATTTTTTTGATGAGGGTCTTGTACTTCTTGGTACCCTTCTTGGGGACGAGCTTAAAGTCACCCTTCTTGGCGGGCTTAAAAACCTTAACCATAGCCTTGGCGCCCTCCTCCTTCATACGCTTCTTGGCGGCCGCGACGGCAGCCTTGCTCTTAATACTACCGTACTTATCCTGAACGAGATCACTCTTCACGAGACCTCCTGGCGTGTGTTTGGCGGTACCATGAAATACCTCCGCGCGAGAACCTTCTGTCACTGCATACATTTATATTAAGCGCGGAAAATTTTTCTGATAGCATCCATAGTTTTTTCCTGTCTGATTGGGATTTGATTTTCAACACGTTTATCATTTAAAACGTCTGCACACAAAATAGACTTGTGCCCCTGGAGAGACATCATAGCCAATTCGACACTTCTGGCAGTGGGTGTATCTTTGTACACCAATTTTTTCACAAAAACATCATTCTTTTGACCAGATCTGTGACACCTACCAATAGCTTGGAGTTCTGTCGCTGGGTTCCACGAAGGTGCCATTATGTAAACGCGAGTCGCGCATTGAATATTCAAACCAACACCACCACATTTAATCTGTGTTACCATGACACTATTGTCTGGTGCATTTTCAAATAACTCAATCTGTCTCTGTCTTTCATCTTTTTCAACGTTACCATCTATCCTGAAAGTGGGGCAAGCCAATTGTCTTTCAATATAATCGAGTTCACCTTTGAAAGTACAAAATATTACAGCTTTCTCTGTGGGATGTGAAGCGAGCTCCTGGAACAATCGACTCATTTTATGAGTAGAATGTTTCCATATTTCAGGTATCTGTTCGTTAGATTTAGCCACGCCATCAAAATAAAGTTGAGGCCATCGCATGATTTGTCGCATACGTAACAAACACTCGAGCATATACATATTACGTCTGTGGAGCGAAACACTTTCTCTTATGACTTGTGTGATGGAATCTTGAGCTTCTGTGAAAGCGCATTCATATAAAGCTCTTTCTTCTTCGTACATATCCAATTCCACATTTTCAAAATGACAAAACGGTAAAGAAATGTATCCATCAGCTTTGGTTCTTCGAAGAATGTATATGTCCTTTATCTTGTCGTGCATAGCTTGAACGGTGTTCTTTGAAAATCCGATAAATTCGCACAAAGACACAAAATCTTCCATGGAGTTAAACACTGGAGTACCAGTTACAATCCAACGAATGCAAGATTTCAGTGTGTTAATTTTTTTAAATGTTTGGGTTTTTCGATTACGTATCTCGTGCGCCTCATCCAATACAACTCTATCCCAAGAGATCGAATGAAGCGTGGACGTTTTGCTGCACACAGTTGGATAAGATGTTACGACGATATCATAAAGGGAGATACCGTTCGTATCACTCATTTTAGTTTTTCCGTCGTACACGAGAACATCGAGTCCGGGTGCGAACTTGTTTATCTCACTTTTCCATTGCGGAACGAGCGTTTTTGGAACGACGATGAGGGTATGTTTTTTTTGATTTTTTAGTATAGTAGCAATAATTTGTACGGTTTTTCCCAACCCCATTTCATCACATAAAAAACCACCCTTAGGGCCGTTCAGTTGATTTTCCATTTGATTCATCCACTTTACACCATCTTCTTGGTGAGGGCTGTAAAGTGATGTGTGTAATTCATACTTGGACATGTTTTGGTAGAAAATATCAATTCATTTTCGACTTAGGTTCTTTATTTTTATTCGCTACGATATCCGTCTTCGGGATCGGACGCTATTTCACATACGTGTACCTTTTCCTTCATCACCCTCTTTTTCCTCTCCTTCGGTTTTGGGAGTTCGTCAATATGCTCTCTGAAATATAAAACTTTATCCCAAAATTCTTGCATTATAGGAAGATACGTTTTCCACCATTCACGATCACGGGGAACGTTAACCACGTCAAATTCTTCTGGTTTAGGCCAATTTGTAGCTGCAGGTTTGTACTGGATAAAATCTGCTTCCTCTAGGTCTAAAATCTCCATACAGAGTTGAAGCTGTGGCATATAATGTCCAGGAACTTCACCCGGGATGATAGCTCGTTGAGGAGGGCATTTAATCTCGACCAATTTTCCCGATTCCGATACACCGTCAGGACTACCACCTAACCATTTATGTACCGGGTGCTGAACGAGACCTAATTCATGAACAACTTCCCCGTGACGTTGTTCATATAAAATGCGCGCTTCATCTTCATATAGTTCACCGTGACGCGTCGCCGCATTTCCAGTAAACTTCTCTCCCAATCCACATTTCTTTAGGAGTAAGCCATCAGGAGTTTCGTACGGATTCTTACCGATCGCTGTAGCTGCGTCACTAGCAGTTAGCATGCCTTGTCTGAGATCTAACCACGCCTCCGACTTTTGTGGTGCATACTCTCTCTCGATCAACGCTTTCACATTCGGGTGCATTAATTGTTTTACTCTCCAATTGTTTAAGCGTTAAACGAATATGTTTTTGAGAATATACATCCTGTTTTTTCTTTTTGTCGTTCTTAGTTACCCGTTTTTTTGGAATAAAATCAGATCCGTATTTCATTGCTGAAAACCGGGGTTTGTGTAAACTGACTTAGGTGAATAAAAAAAAGATTTCGCAGCGAGCTGCTCTGCTTGTTTTTTGTTTTTGGCAAACCCTTTCCCTATACATACACCGTCCACGATAACATCTATATAAAATACCCCGTTACCATGATGACTCACAGCGTAATTTGGTAATGATAACCCGTTTGTTTGACAATATCTCATCAAATGATCTTTATAGTTATCATCTATCATTATAGAGTTCATGTTAACATATTCGGGGTTGTTGTATATTCTCAATATGAATTCACGGGCGTGAATGAGGCCTAGATCCATGTATATAGCACCCACGAGAGCCTCGAACGCATCTTCTAAAATCTTAGGATTTTTATTCCATTCATTGCGCATACCCTTTTCATCCATGATAATCCAATTATTCAAACCTAATTTTGATGCGATAAAAGCGAGAGTTTCCCCCCTTACGAGTTTAGTTCGAGCTTTGGTTAAAAAGCCTTCTTGACGATTTTCATATTTATCGTATAAGAATTTAGTGATCACAAATCCGAGAACGGAGTCACCAATAAATTCCAAAGTTTCGAAAGACCCTGATAAATTTTCATTTTCTTTCAAGGCTGATTTGTGTGTAAATGCTTTTTGGTACAAATCTATATTAGATATTTTTGTACCAACAAGGTGTTCGACGGAATCCTTATCGATGATCATTTATATTCTGATGTATTCTTTTTTTTAAGCCTTTGCAGGTTCAACCTTGGTGTAATGAGGGCTGAGGTACTTCTGAAGGTTGAGGAAAGTTACCTGAACGTCGGCGGGGGGAGCGAGAAGATCCTTGAGCTTCTGATCCAGGATGAGAACTCGGCCGTTGTCGGGGTGCTTAAGACCGTTCTCCTTAACGTAAGTGTTAATAGCACGAGTTACGGTACTGCGAGAAACGAGCTGGCCGTCGGGGAGACCGAGGAAATCACGGAGCTTATCAGAAACCTTCTGCTCACGGTTGAAACCGTTATTCTTAGCGCGGTTAGAAGACTTCTCACCAGTGGGATCGTCAAGCTTAGCCTTGATCTTACGAACGATCTTAGTGAGAGACTTGATGTCAGAGCGAAGGGCGGCAATCTCAGCGAGGCAAGAATCACGAGTGCAAGTGGAGTCAGTAGACATTATACATTACATACTCGTCACATCTTTAATTACCTTCAAAAGGATACACAGGATGTACATAATTTTATTTTGTCTTTATATATTAATGGACGAGAAGAGTTATCCAATATCTACCATAAATACGTTTATGGAAGAGAACTTATTTTTCAAGGATGCTAAACTTAAGAAATATTTTATGAGAAATGAAAAACGGGATTTAGGAAAATTCAGGAATCGTTTACACACCAACTTTAAGTCTAAGACATTTGAAAAACAGATTTACGTGTTGATAACCGATAATATACGAGACATAATATTGGATACTATAGGTGAAATTTCGGAGACCATGAAAACCATGGGAGATCTGATTATTTCCGGCGGAGAAGCGTTCAATATGTACGTTGATTACAAGGATCGTATAATCACAAGTGATATTGACGCGAAGTTTGTACCCAGACTGCAACTTAACACAAAATATTTTGGAAGGTTGCAAGCGGTTAAACTGTTACTTTGGAATAAACTCGGTCAGATTGCGAAAAAACTAAACGCCAGAATTCACAAGAGGTTATCTTCTATAAGTAACAACAAGATCTTCAAATATCTCGGTTTAGGCTTTAATAAAAAGGGACCTTTCGTTACCAGAAGATATATCTTAATCAAAAAGAAAAAGGGTAGTACCACGAATAAACCAAGTACAAGGGACGTTTTCATAGATGTTGAATTATTCGCGTTAGATTTAAACGTGCGATGTTTTTCTCCCGAAAAGGGTAGAATAGAAGATTTTATCGTGGGTGGTATTTTGGACATACCTTTTATGAGACCTAAAGAGTTTGGATATGATGTTGCTAAAACGAAACGCAGAGGTATCCAATACAGAAATCCTATCACAAATAAGATAGTCAAAAATAAAAACGTATTCGTAGCGAGTAAAGAGTTTCTCATAGAGGATATCTATCTCATGCAAAAATTACGCTTACGACCAGAGAAAAAGGAAAAGGATAGAAAACGTCTCGTCAGATTGGGTCAATTACTCGACAAACGGGTAAAAAATTCTGATACTATGGATACCGTATTTAAACTGGTACGGTCTAAGCTCACCAAAGTTAAGACCAGCAGGAAACAATCCGGAACCGTCAGCATAAAACGCGCCATGAGCGTTAACCCGGATAAATATTCCAATTACACAACGGAACCATCTAAAGAGAGGTTATCGAAGCAAATAATACACGGAATGCGTGTGACTCCACAAAATAACAAGATAAACGGATACGAAAGAACCTACGGAAATCAACAGTTTAATCTCAAAAATTACAAATGGAAACCAGCAACTAACAACGCGTATGTTAAAAATGAATTCACACACAGACCCGCGAATGCTCAGAGAATACCACCCAATCTAAACATGTCCGAAACATTATACGGATTTAAACCAAGACGCGACGGATGGGTACCAAAACCATTACTCGAACGCGCCTCAAAAATACCATATATAGGGTTAAAGAGATGACACATTAAAGGTGTATAATGCTTTTTAACAAAATTACCAAGGCCGAAGATGGCTCCCGCCACGTACGAACTTTCACAGACGACAGGAAGCGTGTTTTCTTACAACTCGACGATGTAAAGATTGTCGAGACGCGCCCCGAATTTGTGTTCGAACTCGTCGACCGTACCCAAGTAGATGCCATTCACGAGGAAAATATTAAAAATGCCATCGAAAACTCAGAGGAGTGGTTCGGTAGGTCCCTAACCGAGTCTACCCTCAAGCGAGCGTATCTTAAGGATGACGTCATCGGTGCAGAAATTCTCGAGAACGTTAAGGTATTCAGTGATGCCAAGGAGGCTGTCGAGTATGACAGCATAGTTATCGATGATAAACCTTGCTCTATCATCATAGAATATTCCGGACTTTGGTTTGCCAAGAAGACATTTGGACCGTCATGGAACATTGTTCAGGTGAAGTTGGCCCCAGAACCAACCCCCGATCCAGAACCCGAGACTGAAACATTTGACGAAACTTATCCAGAAGACTACATGTTTAAGGATGAATAAAAAAATTTGTAGACATTATATAAAGAACTATGTTTAAGAAGATTTCTCCACGTACGATTTTATTAGTGCTTCTCGTAATTTTTATTGTCACGTGCGCATGTGGTACTACCATGGGTAAGAAATCTATGTACACTCGTCAGCGCGACTTCGCCCCCGTTGGCGGTGACACCGGCCCCAGCCCCGGTCTCGCCGCGGCCCCCTCTTCCGCTTGCGAGATGAAGGCCGGTACCGGTCTCGCCTCTTCGCTGTTACCCAAAGAGGTAGCTTCCCAGGAGGACTTCGGGCAGTTCGCACCCGAGGATATTTTAGCCGGTCAGAATTTCCTTGAGCCTAGGAATCAGATTGGATTCCCGGAGAGTGTTGGTGGAGCCCTCCGAAACGCTAACCAGCAGGTGCGCGCCGAGCCCCCCAATCCCAAGGATCCCTTTGTTTGGAACAACTCTACCATCGTTCCCGACACCATGATGCGCCCCTTAGTATAAATAACTTAAAGGTAATCTCATACATTACAGTATAAAATGTCTAATACAGATGAACTCTCCCAAAGCGTCTCTAAACTGGTCGAATTAAACAGGCAGATTAAAGAAGCTCGTTCAGATATTAAAATTCTCGCGGATGCAGAAAAAGCACTTAAGTCGCAAATCAAAAAATTGATGATTGATAACGGTCTCGACGTCATTAACCTCAAGAAAGGTAAAATCACGGTCAAAAAGAGTGTTAGAAAGGGTGGCTTAAACAAGAACTCAATCAAGGAAGGTCTCGGTGTTTTCTTTTCAGGAAACGAGCAACAAGCAGAAAGTGCCTTAAAGACTATCCTCGATAATATACCAACAAAGGAAACGTCCACTATCGCACTCACCGGTGTGAAGGAAACGAACTAAATGGTTTGGAATCAGTATGTTTACGAAGCTACGACAGGAAACGAAATTGATTATAGTGATGATGAATATGAAAATGATCAACTGGAACTGATGCACATTGATGATTGGCGTGATTTTTATAGTTCGGAACTTGGGTATATGTGGGGAATTCTTCGGCAATACTTATACGATGCGAATTATCCAGGACACATCATGCGACACGCGACATATGAGGATTTCGTCCGATTCTGCTATAGGTTTTCGGACGCCTAGTTAGATTTAAATATTTTAATACAGTAAATGATACCTACACTCTCTTTACCTAAGATGCCCGCCGTAACTTCCCCCAAGGTTGCCGTCCCCGCCGCTCTCTTCTTAGCTCTCAGCCCCGGTATGATTCTCAAGGCCGATGGTCGTAAGTTCTCCTTCAACAAGGTTGGCACTGACCGTGTTACCATCTTTTTCCACGCTCTCGTGTTCTTCTTGGTGTACTCCCTCGTCGCCAAGGCTATGGGTATCGTCCTCACCAGGAACGATCTTCTCGTTGCCACGACTCTCTTCATGGCTCTCAGCCCTGGATTACTTCTTACCATCCCTCCCGGTAAGTTCATGTCCGGTAAGACCAGCCGCGCGGCTATCTTAACTCACACCGTCGTTTTCGCGGTCGTGTTCGCTCTTTTACGAAAGCAATTTCCTCAGTTCTATTAAGTGACTAGAGATGGAATATTTAGTTCTAGGTCCCGCATCAATGGGTATTTTTACCATGTTGGGCACCTTAATTAATATAGAGGATGATTTGAAAAATATTAAGGAAATCTCTGGTTCATCAGCGGGTGCTATTTTAGGTGTATGCTTAGCATTAGAAATACCACTGTACGATGTACTCGACAAATTTTTAAAAGTAGATTTGAAAAAACATACCAAATACAATCTCAAATCGTTTATGAAAAATTACGGTTTAATAGATCTAGATCCTATAAGAGAAGTATTGAAGGATGTTTTCGGTTGTGATCCAACATTTTCAGAACTGAAACGAAAATTACATATATCGACCTATTGTTTAAACAGGGGACGTACAGAGTATTTTTCTTCAGATTCACACCCCGACATGAAGGTCATCGATGCTGTATGTATGAGTATATCTATACCCATTCTAGCATCCAGCGTAAAGCTTAATGATATGATATACATGGACGGTGGTATAAAGGAGCGAGTGCCCATCACACCATTTGAGGGTAAAGCCCCACATAGAATACTGTGTTTAAAATTGAAGAGTCAGGATATATTCTTCGAAAAGATCGCGACGTTCAGCAAGTTCGTAGAGACGTTCATGTCTTCTTTGTTAAACATACGAGCAGATATAAACTTAGATAAAATAGGAAAAGTCGTAGAAGTAGACACAGAAGATTACGATTTGTTTTCGTTTAAGATGTCGTTTGATGATAAGTTACGTTTATTCCTTTTAGCTTTTAAATAAACATCTTGTTATATTTTTTTATCAGAATATAACAATATGGATGCGTGTGATCCAGGTACCGAATCCGGGAACATCAGGAGATTGATTAAATTACACACAGGTGAAACGGTAAAATTATCGAGAGCCAAGGTGTGCGAAATCATGAAAGCGGCGAAAGAAAATCGTTCTCCTTTACCCCCTCTCGGTCTCACAAAAGATAAAAAGTACCTATTAGACGCTAAATCCCCTCTCACCCAGAGAGATTATGAGATACTGTTTAAGAGTACGTCTAAAGCCACCGATATAAAAAGAATCGCGAAAAAGTCCGGTTTAACTCAACTCGACAAAACCATCAGCGACTTAAAAGGTGCTATAGGGCGTCGTCTCAGAAGCATGAACGTACGTGAACCCGTTTTATTACACGGAAGGGTAACAACCCAACGTGCGTCCTCCGATAATAAGTTTTACAATTTAGAAAACAACGTAAACACGACGAGGAATGCCAACAATAACAATAACAATAATGGTGAACGTGAAAACATAAATAGCGCGCGCGTGAATAAAAATATAAATAGTGCGCGCGTGAATAAAAATATAAATAGTGCTCGTGAAAATAGTAACGGAAACCGTAACGGAAACCGTAACCGTAACGGAAACCGGAAACCTAATGTAAACGTTGCTCCCCGTGCAAGCCAATCCACGGGTGATCTCGCCAGAGATTTGGCGCGTTTACGTCACCAAAGGCGTTTACAATCGACTGGCGGGGGTGGTGGTGGATTTGGGTTAGGAGGTGGTCGTGTCGTCGCTAACGGTATGGGTGGTAGGCGCGTCGTCTCTAACGGTGGTGGTTCATCGTTCCTCCGAGGTGCGATGTCTACTAACAGAATAATCCGTAATACATCACAAAGTGACGCCGCGGTTACACAGTTAGCTACCGAGCGTCGCGAGATGGCTCGTCGTATGAATTTAGCTCGCCAAGAAGCCGAGCGTTTAGCAAACAGGGCTGCGGAAAATAAAAGCGCGAGCGCCAGAAATGAAGCAAGGTTAGCTAGGAATAGGTACGCGTCGTTACGAAAAAATATGAACGAGAAAGAGCGGGAAACTAAAGAACGACTTAATAAATTAGAAAACGAAAAGCGTAATACTGAGAGAAAACTCAACAACGCTTCCGAAAAAATAAATAACATTTCCGCTGCTAAAAACAACGCTACAACAAAATTAAACGCCGCTACAAAAAAGAAAAACTTACTCGAAGGAAAATATAAAGCTGCCCGAAACCAAATAAATGAAGAAAAGAAATTAGCCAACGAAGCTGTCCAGGCTGCGAAGGCTGCGCAATTATCTAATAACCAAACCGCGATAAACGAGGCAAAACGAGCCAAAGAAACGGCGAATGCAAAGGTTGCTGATCTCGAACAGCAATTTACCACGATGAAACAACAATTTAACTCTTCCCAAAGAGAAGTCACGAATCTAAAACAACAAGCGACTAACGCGACAACAAAATTAAACGCTGCGCAGACAGAGGTCACGAATATGAAGGCAAAGGCGAATAAAAAACGTAGAAATATGTTCGAGACTCTTCTCAATAACTTCAACGTTCCTATGAATAAACGTATGGAATATAAAAAAAGATTTGAGCGAGGAAATCGTATAGGTGTGATAGCTAACGAACTCAAGGTTGAAGCCAAGAAAAAGAAAAACCTACTCGAAGGAAAATACAAGGCTGCACGTGAACAAATGAACACAAACGCAGCCAATCGTAAAAAATTACAAGAGAATCTCAACAAGAGTAAGCAAAATGTTAACGCGAAAATCATAGCGGCAGCGAAAGAAGCTGGTAATCAGGCTCGTCGAGCGGCTGAAAATCAAGCGCAACAAAATATTAATCGAATCCAAAAGAATGCCGCGAATGAAAAGCGTACCTTAGAAAATAGCATAACAAACGCGAAACGGGAAGCAAATGAACTCCGAAATAGTACAAACGCTAAAATAGCAAACGCGAAACGGGAAGCTGAAGCGGCTGGTCGAGAAGCACAAAAAGCGAATAATACCGAAGAAATGAAAAAAGCTAATAACGCTAAGAGGAACGCTAACGCAAAGGTTGCCGCAATCGAGCAAGAAGCTAAGAACAAACGAAAGCGCATGCTCGAAAAACTTTTGAATCAATACAAGGTCACTAACAGACAGCTTTACATGAATAGATTTAATCAAGGAGAGCGTATAAGTGTGATAGCGGAAGAATTTAAAAAACAAGAAGCCAATAAAATTCAACAAAATAAGAATAACGCGTTACGGGAGCAGAGAGAAAAGAATGCCGAAAATACAAAACAAAGGGAAAAGGAGATCAGGTTACAAACACTCAAAAAACTCAAGGCAAAGGGTTTACTCGTAGTTCACCCTAATAAAGGTGGGAGCAGTGAACTTTTCACACAGTTTAAGACTGAAATCGAGAAAGCTGAGAAAAAAGTTAAGCAAACCGGCAACGTTTCATCTAACGATTTAAAAACTTTACAAACTTTAATAAATAATGCACGTAACAAAAAGACTTCCAACGCACGTACAAAATTAAACGAGGCCCAAGCTAAAGCTAACGCTAACGCGCGAGCCGCGGAGCAACGTCTGGCGAACGAAAAAGCCAGTGCAGAGAAACGACTAACAAACCAGAAAGCCGCGGCTAATAAGGAAATGGCCGCCAGAAGAATTCAAAATGCGTTCCGCGCCAAGCAAGCTGCCGCGAAAGCCGAAGCTAACGCAGAAGCCAAGGCCAAAGCTAACGCAGAAGCTCGAGCCAAAGCTAACGCAGAAGCTCGAGCCAAAGCTAACGCAGAAGCCAAGGCCAAAGCTAACGCAGAAGCTCGAGCCAAAGCTAACACAGAAGCCAAGGCCAAAGCTAACGCAGAAGCCAAGGCCAAAGCTAACGCAGAAGCCAAGGCTGCCGCTAATAAAGCTGCAAAATTAGCGACATTATTAAATAGTTACAAAAACTTAACTAACGATGAAAAGGTGCGATTCACACGAAATGCTCAAACCAAAAACTTAAATAGTATTAAGAGAAACGTTATTCAACTTATTCGAAAAAAAGCAGCCAATAGAAAAGAGCAAGCTAATAAAGCTGCTGAGACCAAGGCTGTAGCAAACAGACAACGAGCATTTGATAATTTGTTAAAGAAATATCCCACTGCCACCAATGACAATAAAACTGAAGCGAGAGCCAGGTTCAATAAGCAAGCGAATATTTCGGCTTTAAAGGCATTTTTAAACATTCGCACGAGAACCAGGAAAGAGGCTGAGGAAAAGAAAAAGCTGGCGAACAAGGCTGAAGCCGATAAAAGGTCGAAAGCAAAAGAACTTGAAAACCTATTCTCCAAATATGACACAATCATGGGAAATAATTCTGGTTGGCCAATTAGGAAAAAATTAGTCCGACAACAGTATAAAAAAGGTAAATCGTTGGCTGGTATCAAGGCTGAATTAAACGTGATGATTGAATTTAAAAAGAAAAAGCCGGTATACACGAACACGGGTTCGCCAGGACCCCAGAAAAAGATGCAGACAAACCCTATACCTCTCGTCCGTAATAATCCGTTATTTAACGTCAACCCCGAACAGTTTGGAAAATTTAAATCATTGGTTAGCCAAAAACAATTAGCGTTTATAAATCCAACGAAACGAAAGGGTATCGAGGGTCAATTAAACCAGGCATATAAGGAAAAAAGTCAAGAAAAATGGAATAAATCTGTGAAGGTATTAATCGATGCACAGAAAGAAGATAGAATATTAAGAAACGCTGCGGCCAAGAACAAGGTAAATAGTGCCTTAAAAGTAAGAAAAAATGCCATGTTACAAAATATTAAAAAACTAAATAAACCGGCACAGAACTCATTCGTGGGACGAATCCCGAAGGCGGATTCTGCAGGTCTGAATATGATACGCAAGGAAATAAACCAAGCTTTACGAAATAAACAGGAACAAAATAAACGTAAATTATTACCTAAGGCGAAATCGAATAAAAATCTAAAAAAACCGTTCAATAAATTAAGTAATAAAGCCGGGAAACCTAACATAAGTCAGAAATTTAGATCATATCAACTCGCACTTGCAGCGAGAGCGCAAAAACTAATTAAACAACAGGACAGGGAATTTGGAAAAGTGAGATCTTACGTTGGAAGTAAATGGAAAAGAATAATTGAACAAACGAGAACAGATCTGGGACTTCAAAGAATTGATGTATCTTTAAGGGCTCGTGAAGATATGGTAAAACAAATTAACGAGCTCCCCGACAAAATTAAAGAAGCTAAAAACCAAAAAATAAAAGAATTACGTTCCTATATAGTACCATATGGGCAAGATATTAGTTTATTTAAAGATAAATTGGCTGAAATAACGGGTAATATCTCAAAAATGAGATAAAATCTGTAACCAAAACTAAAAATATTTTATAAACGAATAACTGGTTATGTTCGTCTATAAAATACAGTTGTTACATTAGAAAAAGTATTTAGAATCGGGTATAATCTAAGGGAGTTTTGTTACCCGGAATCATCATATAGGTTTCGACGGTCGAAGCAGGTTGCTCTTCTTCGGACTCCGGGGGAGTCTCCTCACCCGCAGTACCATCAATATCAGATTGGTCTGTGTTCTGTAAGAAAGCGACCGCATCCTGCGCCGCGGGGGAGAGATCCGGCTTCTCGTCTTCTTCTTTCTTCCCTGTCAGCATCACTATCGCGACAATGAGTATGATCAAAGAAACAACTCCGACACCGATCTTTAAACCATGTTTCTGCATAAATGTTCGGCTATTATTATAACTCATTTGTTTACTATATAAAAATAAAAAAAACCTAAGTGGAATTTTTTTAAAAAATTTGTAAGATGTTTTTTATAAAAGATTCTCCAATAACAAGAATGATTCTTAAACAAGATGTTTCAAATTTTTTTAAGAAATATCTCACTCATGAAATGTCGAACAAAGAAATCCAAACATGGTGTGAAGATAATGTAGGGGAGCTTGCCTACGTGTACTATAAATATTACGGCGCCGACCAATCGTGGGATGAGGCTGAAAAACTCATGTTTTTTGTAGAATCGACGTATGGTCGTGATGATCTGTGTAGTATTATAGAATCATTTGTAGATTGTCAATAGTTAAAGAAAATAGTTATATAATGTATATGTCTACTTGTGTGTCGTGTACTGAAGATTTTAATAAGACAAATCATTTAAAAGTGACGTGCCCCTTTTGTGACTTTGATGCCTGCAAAACCTGTCTACAAACATACATTTTATCGACTAGTAAAGACCCTCACTGTATGAATTGTAGACATGAATTTAATCGAGAATTTGTAGATTCTTTTTGTACCAGAGCCTTCAGAAACAAGACGTATAAAACACATAGAGAGAATATCCTCTTTGAACGCGAACAAGCGCGTTTACCTGAGACGCAACCTTATGTAGAGAGAACTCTACAGATACGATCTTTAAGACGAAGCTATTCATGGCTCATGCAGTTTCTAGAAACGGTGAAATTGTGTACTACTGATAATATCATAATTAGCTGTAGGCATTATCTCATAGAACTATTGCGCGAAATAATACATGATATAATTTTAGAAGCTAACGCGTTAAGTAGAACGGATCCAACCGTGTCGAGAACTATGCCAGTGTACACACAAGCGTGCTTATCCGAAAACTGTAGAGGATTTTTGACTGACAATTACGTATGTGGAATATGTAAAAAGGAATTTTGTGAGAAGTGTCACGAAGAAAAACACGAAGGTCATGTCTGTGACCCCAACACAGTGAAGAGTATAAAATTGTTAAAGAAAGACACAAAACCGTGCCCTAAATGCAATACGATGATATATAAAATAGATGGATGTTCACAAATGTGGTGTACTGTGTGTCACACAACGTTCGATTTCAATACAGGAATGATAGAAACGGGGAGAATACACAATCCACATTACATAGAATATTTCAAAAGTAAAACGCGTGAACACGGTGACATTCCATGCGGGGGTCGTCCTAATTATCATGAATTAAGACGTAATAAGGCGCCGGAGTATATACTGAAAGCTTCGTTACTCTTATCCCACATAGATCGAGAAATGTTTTATAGATTTAATTTCACCTACACAGATCATAAATATATGAGAGTACGATACTTATTAAACGAGATGAGTAAAGAAGATTTCAAATGTGAATTGCAGCGCCGAGATAAGTATAATGATAAGGTGACAGATATTCAAGAAATATATAGAATGGTGTTAGATACATTGGGAGATGCACTCAGACAATATATGGTAGACATTTCGAGAGTGGATGAAATAGTAAAGGATATCAAGGGAATTATCGAATATTATAACATGGTAGCTCTAAAAATAAGAAAAAGGTACGTGGCACGTATACCTCACGATATTAAAATAGAGGTTTAAATTAATGGGAACGTTCGTGATAGTGATCGTATTGATGGCCCTTTTGATTTACACTTTTATGCGGAGATACAAGAGTCCTAAAGTACGTAAAGGGTTTGTCACACGCGAAGAATGTGATCATATCATGGAGGTTTCTAAACCCAGATTATCTAATTCAACGATAGGCGTCGACAAGAATGCCGACAATACCATCAGAATAAGCCAAACGGCGTGGTTAGATTATGAAGATAAGATAGTTCGCGATGTATCGGAACGATGCGCATCCTTATACGATAAAACGCTCGTCGAATGCGAATCGTTACAAACTCTGAAATACGAACCCGGCGGTTTTTATTCACCGCACCAAGACGTTTTACCATTGAAAAATCCCAGACGACATACGTGTATAATAGCTCTTAACGATGGCTACGTAGGTGGAGAAACAAACTTTCCGAATATGAATAAAAAATTCAAGCTCGAAAAAGGTGACGTTTTATGTTTCGATACACTAAATGGAATGGGTCGTATAACAGATCAGGCTCTTCATGGAGGTTTACCCATCGACGAAGGAGAAAAATGGATAGCAAATCTATGGATACATAAATATCCGTATAGTATAACAATATGATAGCGTACGCTTTACTTTGTAAGCCTATAGCTAGCATAACACCGACTAAAACAGTTGTCAATACGCGAGAATGTAGAATTATACAAATCAAACCATCTGAAGATGAAGATGTGTTTCAATTTCAGATACTTGATGCACCACCTATAGCTGTTAACCAAGAAGACGATTAAGTTCGTTCCCATACCTGTACAAAATCACCTTTAGTTTTATTGAATCCACAGGTCTTTAATTTACCGTAAAGTTTTTCATAATCTACCCTATCCGGGTAATCTGTTTCGACTATGATCTTTTTTAATGGTTGTAAAGAAGGAGAAGAAGTAGATATATGATCTATCACTTGAGGTAAACATCCTTCACAATCGGCGACGATGGTGTTGAATTCTATGTCATATTTTCTCTGCAATTCATCATACGTCAAATTATCTATATCACATGTATCGTCGTTACATTCTACGGTGTATGTGGCGTAGTTATAGTCACCCTTAATTTTTTGTTTTGTGGGACCCACGGTTCCTACGAATACGTGTGCGTTGCCGTAGTTACACCCCTCCAAATTACCTTTTAAAGCGTTAGTCACCTTACTGTCAGGTTCGACGACGACACAGTCTCGTTCATCTTTTACATTATCGAGTATTACCGCACTCACAGTTCCGTATCTAGCCCCTAATTCTAAAACTTTATCACCTTCATGAATATACTCCGCGACCATATCTTGTTCCTGCTTTTCCACAGTTAAATGAGGAATCACCTTCCCATTTTCGTCTTTGAATGTACGATAACCTGTGGAATAAAATATAAAAATGCACAAAATCAATAAAAATAAGAGTGATGCATTCATCTAATATACTGTGATATTAAAAAAAAGGGTTTGTTAAATTGATCAATTTTCCATTATCTTTTGTTTTCATGAATATAACTTCGTCACATTCTCCACCCTTAATGATCATGACAGGTTCTCCACACTCTGTACCGGGTGTTTTATGTCGATCACACGCGAGTTTCGTTCTCGCGGTGATATCCATGTTCTGGCTGTACCCTATAAAAGTTCTATCCACATTTCCATTCTTATCTATGGATTCTACTGTAGCCTTTACAGAATATGCACCGTAATCCCACGCATTATTTGTATCAATGGGAGGTGGGGGGTGATCTAATACCGCACGTCGACGCACTATGCGTTTTTTTATATTTAGAATCGGAGAAATTAAACCGTTTACTGCCGCAAACATTTAATAATATGTATCCGAGATTTTTTAAATTACTTTTTATTGACCATACTTTTCCGTGATATATGATTTAATTTCTGAATTATTATCTCCGTGAAGTTGAACTAATATATCTCCTCCGTATTTAGCTACCATCCTATGACGGTTTCGCTCGTGTTGTTCGGCGACATCATCCTTATTTTGACCGAGATATGGAACTGCATAACCATTTTCACACATCCATTGGTTTACATTGGTCCAGTTATCATCTTCACAAATCCAGACTTCCGCGAGAACTCGTCCGTATTTATCCCTCGGGTCTGCTTCTGAACATCGAAGCTCTATGTCGATATCATCCTTTTCTGAAGCTACGGCTTTCATACACCATTCTTTGAG
>MDSV01212508.1_pt1 | contig 18907 bp, 22 predicted proteins | sample 810851 | NCBI WGS metagenome assembly MDSV01 (sample SAMN05326640, study PRJNA326480) | marine metagenome | isolation source: seawater | place: Atlantic Ocean: North East | collected 2012 | reverse complement strand
TATTAGATATTGTTGATCTTTCAGCCAGCGAAAGTGAAGTCAGTCCAGGTCCAAAAAATTCAACGAATTTTCCAACCACGTCAAGTTGTCTTAACTTTTCAGTAATTGTTAGAACAATATCAGTTGCTGTGCATCCTTCTTTAATGTTACCAAATAACTTAACACCCACAACCTCAGGAATTTTCATTGATATTGGCTGACCTAACATTACTGCCTCAGCCTCAATACCTCCAACCCCCCAACCCAAAACAGAAAGAGCATTAACCATTGTTGTGTGACTGTCAGTCCCAACAACTGAATCTAAAAATAAATAATTTTTTTTCTGTGAAACAATTTCCGTTAAATATTCCACATTGATCTGATGACAGATGCCAGAACCTGGTGGAAAGAGGGAGAAATTTTTCAAAGATTTTTGAGCCCATTTTAATAGTTTGTATCTTTCTTCATTCCTAAAAAATTCTTTTTCAACATTAACTTTTAAGGAATCGTTTCTTGAATAACTATCAACAGATATCGAGTGATCTACTATTAGGCTTACTGGCACTATTGGGTTTATCAACTCAGGGTCTAGTTTTTGTTCATTCATTTTGTCTCTCATTGATGCTAGGTCAGCTATCGCAGGAACGCCAGTGTAATCTTGCATTAAAACTCTGCTTGGAGAAAAAAAAATCTCATCACCAAATTGACCTTTTGCTAAACTCATGCACACTTTCAAATTTAATGAAGATGGCTTGCTTTTTCTTATTAAATTCTCAAGAAGAATTCTATGACAAAATGAAAGTTCAAGTATGTTACAATCAAAGAATTTTTCTGCCTTTTTAAGGCTGTAATATTCAAATTCCTCTTTTTTTATTATTATTTTATCTAAAAATTTATTTGACTGTAAGTCCATATTACTTCCAAATTATTGATATAATATTTATAGACAATAGTTATGCTAGAAGTTAATTCAATATATTTATATAGAAATAAAATACAAATCTTTAAAAACTTTAATTTAAATTTAAGGGAAAAGGAGATTATTCTAATTGCTGGAGACAATGGAGTGGGAAAGACAAGTTTGTTAGACACAATTTCTGGCTTAATTAACCTCAAAACCGGGTCAATAAAAATTAATGGCAAAGAAATAAATGAAATTGGGGAGTTTAGAAAAAATTATTTCTCGTATATACCTCATAAAAATTGTTTAAAAGAAAATCTATCAATTAACGAAAATTTATTCTCTTGGCTTAAACTTTTGAATATTGAAATTAATAATCAAGATTATCAAAAAAAATTAAAGGTCTTTAATTTAACTAATCTCCAAAATAAATTAGTTAATAAACTATCTCATGGCCAAAAAAAAAAAGTTGCCCTGACAAAACTTTTGTTTTCAAATACCAAACTTTGGCTTCTTGATGAACCTTTTAATGGAATCGATCAAAAATCTTCTAAATTACTAAAAAAAATTATGATAGAACATACAAAAAACAATGGATGCATATTGTTTTCTAGTCATATTGAACCAGAGATAAAGTTTACAAAAAAAGTTATTCTAAAAAAAACAATTAATAAATTACAATCAAAGACTCTTGATAATTGGGAAGTACTTTAAATGAAAAACATACAAAAATTATTGGAAAGAGAAATATCACTAACTTTTAAAAACTCAAATAGCCTTATCTCTTACGCATCATTTTTTTTTATCGCATTGATATTGTTTATTTTTGCAATTGGACCAGATGCAGGTATCCTTTCATCTCTTTTTAGACCAATACTTTGGATGATAATGATATTTGCTTTAATATCAATTTCCGAAACTTTTGTATATGAGGACTATTTTGATGGCAGCTTACAAGAGCTACAATTTCTTGGTTATTCAGAAATGTCCATTTTTCTTTCAAAATGTCTTGCAATGACTATTTCTCTTTTAATACCTAATCTCATTTTGATTCCAATTTCATCAATTTTGTTTAATGTTGAAAATTTTTTTCTACTTGAAACTATTTTTCTTATAATTCTTGCTTTTCCAACATTAAGTTTAATTTCAATCCTTTCTGCATTAATTTCACTTCAGGTAAAAAAAAATAAGTTTATCCAATTTATTTTAATTATGCCCTTTTTTATTCCAATAGTAATTTTTTCGACTGGAACGAATTTTTTATTGAATATAGGAAATGAATTTAAAATTTTAATTTTAATTAGTTTATTTTTAATTACATTACCATTATGTATCTTCTTGGGAAAATTAGTTATTAAAGAAATTAATCATTGATATGTTTACTATATTAGCAAATCCATCAAAATTTCAGAAATTATCTGAATTCATATTTCCCAAAAGTATCGTTTTGTTTTTGGTCTTTCTTGTTATTGGTATTTACTATTCCTTTTTTAATAGTCCACCTGATTATCTGCAGGGTGAAACAGTGAGGATTATGTATGTACATGTTCCATGTGCCTGGTTTTCTCTTTCTATATATTCTGTTATGGCCTTTTGCAGTTTTTTCTCAATTATATTTAAACATACATTAGCAGATATAATTAGCCGAGCCTGTGCTCCAATAGGTGCATGCTTTACTCTAGCAACATTAATCACCGGATCTATATGGGGTAAACCAACTTGGGGAACTTGGTGGGTTTGGGACGCACGTTTGACATCAGAACTTGTTTTATTTTTCATTTACTTAGGTCATATTTTTGTTTCAAATGCCTATGATGATAAATCAAAAGGAGATAGGTACGCATCAATACTTACACTTCTAGGAATTGTAAATTTACCTATAATTAAATGGTCAGTGGATTGGTGGAATACTTTGCATCAGCCGGCAAGTATTTCAAAATTTAGTGCCCCTAACATTGCTTCAGAGATGCTCTGGCCACTATTTTTAATGGTTCTTAGCTTTTTATTTTTTTTTGTTTCATTACTTCTACTTAGAATCAAAAGTGAAATCATAGCCAGAAAACTTGAAGTACTAGAGACAGCAGAGAGTTAAGAATGAATTTTTTTGTAGATTTTCTTCAATCAGAAGAACATTTTTATTATGTAACAAGCTCTTATTTGATTGTCTTTTTTTTATTAAGTCTTATCTTCATACATACAATCCAAAAGATCAGAAAGCTTGAAAAAAAACTTAATGACAAATTAAAAAAATGAAGCCTAAAACAAAAAGACTGATTGTAATAACCTCCTTAATATTAATCTTTTCCATAGGCTGCAGTATTCTTTTCTACAATTTGAAAAGTAATTTAGTTTTTTTCTTTTCCCCAAGTGAAATTTTAAATAAAGAAATTTCTTCACAACAAAAGGTTAGACTTGGAGGTATGGTAAAAAAAGGGAGTATTGAAAAAAAGCCGTTGGATTTCGAAGGAAAAAAAATTCAGCAAACTAGTTTTATAGTCACAGACTTTAAAAAAGAAATAAGAGTTGAATATATAGGTATTCTTCCAGATTTATTTTCTGAAGGGCAAGGTGTAGTCGTTGAAGGGAACCTTATTAATAATAAGTTTAATGCAAACTTAGTTTTAGCAAAGCATGATGAAAACTACATGCCTCCGGAACTTGATAATTTAAAAATGCCTACTAATTAAATAAAATGATTGCTGAACTTGGAATTTTCTTTTTAATTTTAACTTTTTTAATTTCCAGCTTGGGTTTTGTAATTCCATTGTATTCGCAAAATCTTAATCAACCAATTACTCAAACAAAAATTAGTAAATTAATTTTTTGTTGTACCTTATCTTCTTTTTTCTTATTAACATATTGTTTCATTACATCTGATTTTTCATTAGAAGTTGTTCAAAAAAATTCTAATAGTCAGCTTCCCATGATCTATAAAATAACTGGAGTCTGGGGAAATCATGAGGGCTCAATTCTTCTTTGGTTACTAATTATGACTTTTTTTGGTTTGCTTTTGTCGAATCAAAAAAAAATCAATACAAATCTTAAAGAAATTACCCTTAGCATCCAAAATACATTAATTTTTCTTGTTAGCTCATTCATTTTATGGACCTCAAACCCGTTTGAAAGATCATTCCCCCCTAGTATTGATGGTGCTGATCTTAACCCATTGCTTCAAGATCCTGGTTTAATAATACATCCACCATTTCTTTATCTTGGATATGTCGGATTTTCAATTGTTTATTCACTTGCGCTAGCAATTCTAATTTTAAATCAAAACAAAAAGGAGTTTTTTGAAAACCTACGGCCTTGGATTTTTATCTCTTGGACTTTTTTGACATGTGGAATTGGTTTAGGTAGTTGGTGGGCGTATTATGAATTAGGTTGGGGTGGTTTTTGGTTTTGGGATCCTGTTGAAAATGCTTCATTACTTCCTTGGCTGACTGCATCAGCTCTTCTACATACCGTTATCATTTCAAGTAAGAACAAGTTGCTTCAAAACTGGACTATTTTTTTATCAATAACTACATTTTTACTTAGCTTATTAGGAACTTTTTTAGTAAGGTCTGGTGTCTTAGTTTCTGTTCATGCTTTTGCTAATGACCCAACAAGAGGTATTTTTATTTTACTTCTACTTATGATAGTAACTGGAATAGGTTTCTTTTTTTTTCTAAAGCGCAGTCATAATTTCTCTGATGGGATAAGAGTAAATTTAATTTCTCGAGAAGGTGCAATTTCATTGAATAATATTTTCATGCTTACTTTAAGTTTTACAATTTTATTGGGAACAGTTTACCCCTTGATTTCAAATGTTTTTTTTAAAAATAAAATTTCAATAGGTGCTCCTTTTTTTAATTCAATTCTTTCTCCATTGATGTTGCCTGTCACTCTAGGGATGATGTTAGGTCCTTTTATGAGATGGGGCAAAGATGATATTAAAAATCTTCTAAGCCGACTCTCCATTTTATTAATCGTCTTAGTTTTTGTTTCATTATTTGTATGGTATTTAAATTTTGGAGGACCAATTCTATCAATTATTTTCTTTATTCTATCTGCATGGATTATAATAAGCTCACTGTTTGAGTTCTCAAAATTCATTTCTCTATCACCAAAAGTTGTTATAAAAAAAATACCTCTAAATATTTTTTCTCAATCATTTGCACACATTGGTATTGCTTTGATAATGATTGGCGCAACAGGCTCTTCGATCTTAAAAGTTGAAAAGATTCAGTTTCAAGAAATTAATCAAATAATAACTCTTAATAACTTTGATGTTAAATTTTTAGGGGTTAAACTTGTTGAAGAAGACAATTATGTAAGCCAAATGGGTCATTTTGAAATTTCTAAAAATAATAGTTATATCAAAACACTCTATCCGGAAAAAAGAATGTATAACACCGGAAAGCAAGTTACAACTGAGGCATCAATTTACTCTACATTTTTAGGCGATTTATACATTGCAATAGGAGAAAATAACAGCTTAAACAAAAACTCATGGACTACTAGAATATGGTTCAACCCATTTACAATATGGATTTGGATTGGAGTTTTATTTTTAGTCATTGGAGGAATAATTTCTTTAACGAGAATTATCAAAAATAAAAAATGAAATATATTCTTTTGTCAATTTTTCTACTCAGCACAGGGTTTTTATTTTATGAGGGATTAAAAACCGATCCTTCAATAGTTCCCTCTAATTTAATATCCAAAAAAGTACCTATTTTTCAATTACAAAAATTGAATAACTATAAATTACTTACTCCAAGTGATCTTCAAAATAAAGAACAACCTAAAATTGTAAACTTTTTTGCGTCATGGTGTCCACCATGTAAATTAGAACATCCTCAACTTATGGAACTTGCAAATAATTATAAAATTTATGGGATTGCTAAAAAAGATAATGGGGAAAATGTAAATAAATGGTTAAAAACGAATGGAAATCCATTTACTAAAATTGGCTTAGATAAGGATGGAATATCTAGTATTGAGTGGGGAGTTTATGGTTTACCTGAAACATTCCTAATTGATAAAAAAGGAAGTATAATTTACAGACATGTTGGACCAATAATGTCAACGGATTTAGAAAAAATTAGAGATATTTTGAAATGAAATTTTTAATTTTCTTTCTTTTCATTATATTTTCTAGTGAAATCATTTCAGTCGAGCCTGATGAAATATTAAACGATACTCAACTTGAGAATACTGCAAGAGAAATAGGAAAAAAATTAAGATGTATGGTTTGTCAAAACGAGGATATTGAAAATTCTAATGCTGATATGGCCAAGGACTTAAGAATCCTTGTCAGAAGAATGCTTGTTGATGGAAAAACCAAAGATGAAATTTTATCCTATGTTCATTCGAGATATGGTGATTTTATTTTATTCTCTCCACCTTTAAGATACGACACACTAGCTTTATGGATGGTGCCTATTGTAATCTTTTTTTTTCTTATCTATTTTTTTTTTAGAACTAAAGGCAAATGACTTACTTCTTAATAATAACTTTTTTTATAATTTTTATTATTTCCGTTTATTTGATGAACCCCAAAAATGAAAAAAAAAAATTTTTTTTTTTCTTAGTTTTAATTTCATCACTTTCATTCACGACTTATTTTTTCATTGGAAACATAAACTCTTTTTTCTTTGAAATGGAAATTGAAAATGAAATTCAATATTTAATCAAAAATCCGGAGCAACTAAGCCAAACCAACCCACAAAAAATTATTTTCTACTTAGAATCAAAATTAAGAGATAATCCTAATGATTTAGAAGGGTGGAAACTTTTAGCTCGTACTTGTCTAATAACAGGATATAACCAAAAAGCTGAGCTTCATTATACTAACGCTCTCAAGCATTTTCCTTCAAATGATAGTATTTTATTTGAGTATGCAGTATTAAAAAAAAATACAAATCAAATTAACAGTGCCTTAAAGCTTTTAAATAAAGTAGATATATTAAAGACTAAAAACATAAATTTAATATCACTTTTTTTTGATCTTCTAGTTACAACAAAAAATTCAGATATTCTATCAAAAAAAATGCATTCTTTTCTTAAGAATGAAAATTTTAATTTGAAGATCAAACACAAAATTGAAAGTAAATATAAATTAAATTAGATCGAGTCTTACTTTTTTATAGTTACTATTTTGTACTTTGAAAAAATTCATCAGGTCGGTTTGATTCTTCTTTATTGAATATTTATAATTGTTAAATAGTTTTACTGGTAATATTTTTAATACTGAATTTGTCAAAAACATTTGATCAAATTTTTTTAATTCATTTAAATTAATTTTTTTTTCAATTACCTCATCAAAAAACCTTTTTCCTTTATCAATTACTACCTGTCTCATCACTCCACTAATTCCTGAATCTAAAATTTTTGGAGTAATTAAAACACTTTTTTTTATAAAAAATACATTTGTCATTGTTCCCTCAATTATATTTTTTTTTGCATCCACAAATATACCCTCAAATGAATCATCCTCCCATTCTGATCTTGCTAATACAGAATCAAGTCTATTCAGATGCTTTAAACCAGAAAGATTATCATTTATAGACAACTTTGTTTTGCATACTCTTACTCTAACTCCTGATTCATAATTTTTGAACTCTAATTGAGGTTTCTCAAAAGACAAAAAAATTAAATTTGCTTTCATATTTTTTTCAAACCTATATCCGCGTCCACCAACTCCTCTAGTAATAATTAATTTTAATAATCCCGAGTTAATACCGTTAGCTTTAGATTTAAGCAAAATTTTATTTCTTTGATTTAAAATTTCTTTCTCAACAGGAATATTTATTTTCATCAATTTACAACCTTTATTGATTCTTTTTAAATGCCTATTCCAGAATTCAACTCCAATTTTCTCTTCATTTTTACCGTATGAGTCCCACAGCATTGTTTCAAAAAAACCATCTCCATATGCCAACCCTCTATCTAGAACTGAAATAGTATTCTGGAATTTACCGTTGATTAAAGAGATATATTTATTCATATTTTTAAGGAGCTAAGAGCTTTTAACATTCCGTTAGCTTTTGCTTCTGTTTCAGATGTTTCATTTTCTGGAACCGAATCTGCTACTATACCTCCGCCTGCTCTAAAATATAAAAATTTATCTTCTTTAAGCATTGAACGTATTAGTATGTTTATATCCATATTTCCTGCGTGGGTTATATACCCACAAGATCCAGTATATGGTCCTCTTCCAACTTTCTCTAACTCACCTAATATTTGCATACATCTTACTTTTGGGCATCCCGTAATAGTTCCTCCAGGAAATAATGAGCTTATAATCATCCCCGGTGTTACAGAATCATTTTTTACCCCTCTGATATTTGAAACTATGTGATGAACATGGGCGTATGATTCAATTGTCATCATTTCATTTACTTCAACACTTCCTGCTTTACAGACCTTGGATATATCATTTCTCTCTAAATCAACAAGCATCAAATGCTCTGCTTTCTCTTTATCAGAATTAATTAATTCTTTTGACAACTCTATATCATGAAGAGCTGAACTACCTCTAGGTCTTGTGCCTGCTATTGGTCTGGTTTCGAGAAAATTACCATCAACTGACACTAATCTCTCCGGAGACGAAGAAATAATACTACTTCCTTCAAACATTATTAAACCCGCAAAGGGTGATGGATTTTTCATCCTAAGTTGTTTGTAAATTTCTACTTCATTAATATTTTTGTCTATTTCAAATTTCCATAATCTTGACAAATTAGCCTGAAATATTTCTCCCTGAAAAATGTAATCAATACACTTTCTAACTTGGTCTTGGTGCTCGCTAGCACTTCCTTTTGCTAAAATTTTTATTTTACCCGATAACGAGTTTTTATTTTCTATTACCTCACAAAAATCACTCTCAATATCAGTTAAGTCAGAGTTAAATTTTTCCTCATCATCTGAAACAACGAATATTTCATTATCAATATGATCATAGATAATAGCTGTACTAACTCTACTTGCAAATGCTGTAGGTAGTTTAAATGGTGATGAAGGTATTTGTAATGATGGTTCTATTTCCTTGGCTAATTCATAACCTAAATATACAAACCACCCACCACAAAATGGGATTTTTTTTTTTTCAAAATAAAGATCATCTTGATTAATCTTTTGTTTTTTCCACAAATCATCAAAATTATTTAGAAAATTTTTATTGGTGCAATCAGTTTTTTTTATTTTTACTATTGGTTTGTAAAAAAGAATTGAAAATCTATTCTTTTTATTACCTCTTGAAGAACTCTCCAATAAATATGAGTACTTGTTCTGATTAAGAGAATATAGGCTCAATAAATCAAACATTTCGTCTTTGAGGCTATACTTTTTACCAACCCAACCTTTATTTTTTATTATATTTCCAAAAAACTTCATTGATTTTTTTTTTTTTATATATATATCAAGATTTTACACGAGTAAATATGTATCATACTGTTGTCATAGGTGGAGGTTGTTTAGGTGCTGCTACAGCGATCTCATTACAGAGGAAATTAAATAAACTTGGAAAGTTGGAAAAGGTTTGTTTAGTTGAAAAGGCAGTTTTGTGCGCAGCCGAATCATCAAGACACTCCGGTATTGTGAGGTCGGCCAATGCTGATCCAGACGCATCCATGATGGCTTCAATCAGCACAAAAATGTGGAAGAATCTTAATGAGTTCTGGGGTATTGATATGGAAGTAGATGAGTTCGGTGCAATATGGATTGCAAAAAAAAATTCTGATGGTGAAAACCCAGCTTGGTCTGATTTATCCAATAGGATGAAAAAGATTAGCTTAGTTTTTGAAGAGATTGATCCCGATTCTGCAATCCAAAAATGTGGCACAACACTCATAACCGACGAAAATGAATCTTATTATTATGAACCCGCAGCTTTCCAACTCGATCCAAGCATTCTCAGATCAGTGCTCTACAGTGCTATTGATGAAAATGGTGTAGACCTTTATGAAAAGACGGAAGTTGAAGCCATTGTAACAACAGGCAATGACATAAAAACATGCATTACAAATAATGGAAAATTTGATGCCAAAAACTTTGTTAATGCTACAGGAGCATGGAGTTCTCAACTCTTTTCAAAAATTGGTTTAAAAATTCCGGTTACAATTGAGCCTGTATCTGTTGTTAACTGGATGGAAAGCCCGAAACAAATAAAATATGAGTATCCTATAATAGCTGATTACACAAACCTATGTTACTTTCGATCATGGCGTGGCAATAAAATGCATGCTCATCAACCAAGGAAAAGGTCGGTTTACGAAATAGCTAAAAATTTTTTAAATGATCTCACTGCTGTTAATGGTGGAGAGTATCTTAACGAGCCAATGAATCAATCATTAGCTTATAACCAAATTAAAAATTATGAAGATATATCCAAAAAAAGATTCTCTAATATCGATAAAACAGTATATGCCTCCGGATATAGATCTTTTTTTGATATTACACCAGATCTTAGGTTTATACTGGGTAAAGACTCAAAAATTAATAATCTCTATCATAATCTTGGTTCTGGTCAAGCTATGAAATACACACCTATTCTTGGTGAATCGCTTGCTGAAGATATACTGGGAGAATCAAATGTTACAAACAAATTTGACTACAATAAATTTAAAATCGATAGGTTCGGTGAAGACTATATGAAAAACTTTTGGAATCTTGTTAATGGGGAAGAAAATACTTTGCACAGGCAAGGTAAAAACACACTCTAGTCTTTTTCGTCTGTTAGTGAAGTCATAACATTTAAACTTCTCCAAAAATCCTCACTTTTCATATTAATATCATTTAATCGCATCAGCAAACTTCTTAAAATTGCTCTAACTACTGGGTCTGCTGTCCTAATTTTTTCTTTCAATGTTTTTTCACTAATAGGGTAAAGGATACAATTGGTTGCGGCCTCAGCAGTAATTGACCTTGACTCATCTAGTGAAGGACCACGCTCACCAAAAATCTCTCCTTCACCCACATGTCCAAGTAGTAATCCACCAGGAGAGTAAATATTAACTTTTCCTGCATGAACATAATAAGCAAAATCTGCTTTATCTCCTTTGGTATATATTTTCATACCCTTAGAAAACTTTATTTGATTGATTCCAAATTTTGTTGGTGACATTTTATTTAAGCCTTAGATTAGACAATCTGTTCATATACCTTTTAGAAAAACCACTTTTTGAAGTTACTATTCTACTAAAAAAAGATTTAGGTCTCAGATTATACTCATGACAATTATAACACTTCATTTGCTGTTTTTCTACTTTTAAATCTTTCTTAAGAATCTCGTTAAGCCTTTCTAAAACTGTTTCTTTAAAAGTGTAGGGGAAATAAATTTTTTCTTGTACTAAAAAAATAGGAATATTCGCTGGGACGATTTTTTTTATTAAACCCAAAAAGATTTCTGAAATTTTTGCTTTCCAATTTATTTGGTTCCCTTTAAAAAAAAAGTCGCTAATTTTATCATTTTTTTTCATAAAAACATAAATTTTATCCCTTATTTCACTTATATTTATTTTTTCATTTACAAAATAATCTTTTTTCTCTAAAGATATTGACCTTATTAAAGATTCAAAGTTTTTTAAATTTATCCCTTTTAAAACAATCTTGCATTTTTGGGAAAAATTAAAATCATCTGAAATCAAAGATCTGTCAATTAACTCTTTTTTTACACTTAATTTTTGGGATATAAAATTTTTAAAAAAATCGTTTAGGTCAACATAACTTGTTAACTGATTATTTATTAAAAATTTATCTTGAAACCTTAACAAAAGATTTATGTCCAATTTGTCCCACCAATACCCTGAAAATTCTAAAATATTACTTGAACTACTCAAACAGAATAAATTAGCTTGTGAATTTGTATCTGATATAACAATTTTCTTTTTATCAAATCTAACGAGAACATTATCCTCATATGTAGGGATATCAAATAATGATTTAGAAAGAAGGTTATTATATGCAATCAATAACTCTCTTATTTCATGAGTTAAGAAATTATCACAATATTCTATAGGAAGATTATTCTTATCCTTTAAAATTAAAAACTCTCTTTTAGGGTGATTAATTTTTTTGTCCAGTAAAAGGAGTGATTGCGAAAATAAATTAATGAGACTTTTTGAAGCTCTAATTCTAGTTAGCCTACTTATATTTTTTTTTCTATCAAAAAAACCTGGATGAAAATCAATCAATTTTTCATCTCTTAAAAAGTTTATTGCTTTAATTGTATATGATGAAATATTATTGGGATTATACCTCGATTTAGAATTATACCCTCTTTTAGACATTGAGAGGGTGAGAAATTGATCCTCAGATTCATGCCAACAATAAAATAATTCAAGAACTAAAAGTTTTAAGTGTTTTTGAAGAAAAATATTTTTGTAATTATGATTAAAAATTTTTTCATAAAGATTATCTGCCTTTTCCAGCGATAGGTTTTTTTGGATATCTAATTTTCTACTAAAGTTAAAATTTATTTGATCATTAGTTACATTCATATTATATAGTTTACCTTGGAATTATGTATTTTATAGATTTTTTTGCTTACATTATTTTTCAAATACTACAAATATATAAATATGCAGTTATTATTTATGTAATTCTAAGTATGCTTATTGCATTTAATGTTATCAACTATAATAACAAATTAGTCTCGATTATAATGGATACTTTATATAGATTAACAGAACCTTTTTTAAAAGTAATTCGGAGATTTTTACCTAACACTGGATCAATCGACTTATCACCCGTTATTCTTATTATTGTAATTGAGGCTACTCAATATATTATGACTAAATATGGAATTTAAAAATGACAGAAAATAAAATTATTGATGGGAAAAAAATTTCATCCGAAATTAGAGAAAAAGTTAAGTTTTTCGCAGAAAAATTAAAAAAAGAATCTGGTAGAACACCAGGACTTGCTGTCGTACTTGTTGGTGAGAATCCTGCTAGTAAAGTTTATGTTAGAAATAAAATTGAAAAGACTAAAGAAGTTGGTTTTGAGTCAATTGAACATAAATTTGATGAGAGTGTCTCAGAAGATAAGTTACTAAGTACTGTTGAAGATTTGAATTCTGACAGTAATGTTCAAGGAATTTTAGTTCAATTACCATTACCTAAACATATAAATTCCGACAAAGTTCTTGATACCATTGACCCAGTTAAAGATGTTGATGGATTTCACGCTGAAAATGTTGGTAAACTGTGGTCAGGTCTAAATTCTCTTGTACCCTGCACCCCACTTGGCTGTTCAATCATTCTTAAAAAATTAAACCCAGATTTATCTGGTAAAAAAGCAGTTATAATTGGAAGGTCTAATATAGTTGGAAAGCCAATGACAGCTTTACTTTTATCAATGAATGCTACCGTAACTGTGGCACATTCAAGAACAAAAAATATTGAAAATCTTGTAAAAGATGCTGATGTTTTAGTTGCTGCAGTTGGTATCCCTGAAATGGTAAAAGGTAACTGGATTAAAAAAGATGCAGTAGTTATAGATGTTGGTATTAACAGAATTGAAAGAAATGGAAAGAATATTTTAGTAGGTGACGTAATGTATGATGAATGCCTTCTGAATGCCTCTAAAATCACTCCAGTTCCAGGAGGAGTTGGACCAATGACAATTGCATGCTTACTTTTAAATACACTTCTTACTTCATATAAACAGTTTGGGAAACAGCCAGTTAAATTAGATTCTTTTCTTTAGTAATTTAAGCCTAAGAGCATTTAACTTTATAAAGCCTTCTGCGTCTTTCTGATCATAGATATCTTCCTCTTCGAATGTAGCCATTTTTGGGGAATAAATAGTACTTTTAGATTTTCTACCCACTACAATTGTATTACCTTTATAAAGTTTTAATTTTACAATTCCATTAACATTTTTTTGACTACAATCTATTAAGGATTGAAGCATCTCCCTTTCAGGAGAAAACCAGAAGCCGTTATAAATGAGCTCTGAATATCTGGGCATAATTTCATCCTTGAGGTGCGAGGCACCCTTGTCCAGGGTAATGCTTTCAATAGCCCTTCTTGCAATATGAATTATTGTTCCCCCAGGTGTCTCATAAACACCTCTTGATTTCATACCTATAAACCTGTTTTCAACAATATCAACTCTGCCAATTCCGTTTTCTCCCCCTATTTTATTTAATTTTGAAAGCAATTTCGCTGGTGACAATTTCTTTCCATTTATTGCAACAGGGTCTCCTTTTTTAAATTCAACCTCAATGCTTGTTGCTTTATCTGGAGCTTTCTCACATGATACAGACCTTGTAAACATTGATTCATCAGGTCTTTCCCATGGATCTTCTAAAACTTTTCCTTCATAAGAAGTATGAAGTAAATTAGCATCCATTGAATAGGGAGCCTCACCAATTTTACTTTTCGGAACTGGAATCTGGTTTTTTATAGCATAATCGATTAAGTCTGCTCTAGACTTCATATCCCATTCTCTCCACGGAGCAATAACTTTAATCTTTGGATTGATTGCATAATAACCCAATTCAAATCTTATTTGATCATTTCCTTTTCCAGTAGCACCATGAGCAACATATTTAGCACCAACCATTTTAGCAATTTCTATCTGTTTTTTTGCAATTAGTGGCCTAGCAATTGAAGTACCTAGTAAATATGTACCTTCGTAAATAGCATTTGCTCTAAACATTGGAAAAACATAATTCTTAACAAACTCTTCAGACAAATCTTTAACAAATATTTCCTTAACACCAAGTTTTTGTGCTTTCTTTTTTGCATCGTTTACTTCTAGTCCTTGACCAATATCTGCTGTGAAAGTAACAACCTCAGCATTCATCGTATTTTGAAGCCATTTTAGGATTATCGAAGTATCAAGACCTCCTGAAAAGGCTAAGACTATTTTATTTTTTTTTTGCATTAATTATTATTATTAATTTTTCTTACAGGCTTCATTAATTTTTTTGTAAGCCTTACTGAATCCCATTAATGAAAAAGTATCAGTTGTAATAGTGCCTCTAGATGATGTTCCTACGACTTTCATTTTCATAGATTTTTTTAGAAAATTAATTATCTTATCATCATCACCTGGACTGAAGCTCCACGCCCTTGACCCAGAAGTAAATAACTGAAATTTTTTTTGGTCAATCATAACTTCAGGGTTACTATCTGTTTTATAATTGTAACCAGCAACAACGCTAAACTCATTCCATTTATTTTGGCCTGGTAAGTGGGTAACAATTGCAAAAACATCTCCTCTTTTAGTGTAATTACCTTCAGATTTTTTTGGTTTTGAAACGGCCATGCAAGCTAAATTTTTCCCCTCTCCTTCGGCAAAGGCTGCCCAATCATTGAATTTTGCTAATTCTTTTGTTTTACTAATTGATGGAAAATTTAGAAAAATAGTAAGTAAAAAAAAATAAGAAATTTTCATTTGAAAAAAATTCATTATTTTTATTGACATAATTGAGACTAAAATGCAAGAAACTAAGTCTTAAAATCAATAAAATGTCTCCAATATTTCAATTAATACTATCTTGTTTTCTATTTTCAATCTTAGCTGCACTTATAAAATTTAATGCAACCTTTATACATCCAATTGAGCAGGCTTTCTTTAGAAATTTTTTAGGAATACTAATTTTAATCCCCTTTTTTTTAAAACAACAAAAATTTTTGAACAAAAAATCTAATCTTTTTCTTTTATTTTTAAGAGGTTTTTTTGGTGGCATTACCATGCTTCTAATTTTTACCTCTTACGCACTGATTCCATTAACGCAAGCAATGGCCATTAGTTTTAGCACACCTCTATTTATATATTTTGGAAGTATTTTTTTTCTCAATGAATCATCTACAAATATTAAAACTTTTTATACACTTCTTGGCTTTTTATTTACAATAGTAATTATCAGACCTGATATAAGTTTAGAAATAGGAACTATCATTGCCTTAATATCATCTTTTACTCATGCAATTACTGGACTAATAGTTAAAAAATTATCTGACGATGAAAATATAATAACACTTATGTTTACTTTAGTGGTAATGATGACACCTATAACATTCTTTCCCTCATTATATGTTTGGGAGACCCCATCAAACATTTTTATAATCATAATTCTTATTTTAATTGCAATAACTGCAACTCTTGGCAATTTTTTTTGGACAAGAGCCATCAGCCTTTCTAAAATGACAAACTTAATGCCTTTTGATTTTACAAAATTAATTTTTGCTACAATCATAGGATTCCTTTTTTTTAAAGAAGAAGTCGACCTTTTAACAATTATGTGTGGATCAGGAATAATTTTTTGCAATACAATGATCGCTAAAAAAATTAAATATGAAAAAAAATAATGTCTTCTTCCAATTATTGAGTTGTCTAATTTTTTCGCTACTTGGGCTTCAAATTAAATTTTTATCCATATCCAATTCAATTGAAACAATTGTTTTTTATAGGTGTTTGCTGGGAGCATTTTTTATGATTTCATTTTCAATGATATTAAAGAAAAAAATAAAAAAAATTTTTTTTAACAAATACATTAAAATTCATATAGTACGATCAATCTTTGGAATAGTTGCAATGTATTGTGGCTATAAAGCTTTATCAATAATTTCTTTATCTCTCGCAAGTACGATTGGTTTTACAAAAGTATTTTTTACAAGTCTATTTGCAACAATCATTTTAAAAGAATCTGTAAACTATAAAAACATTCTTCTCACAGTTTTTGGCTTTTTTGGTATTTATTTAATTGCTTTACCATCTACAGTTCCTCAATTAGACGGTCTAGTTTTTGGATTAACCTCTGCACTATTTGTCTCAGGTGGAATAATTTCAGTTTCGTATCTTACAAAAAAAGATAATACTGTTAACATTTTAATGTTCCATTCAGTTATATCGTCTTTTTTTGTATTTCTTATATTTTACAAAGGAATTGCATTTGATATAAGTGACAACTTTTTTTACTTTATTTTAATGACATTAACAGCCTTATCAGGGCAATATTTTAATACAGAATCCTATAGAAATGAAAAGGCTAATATAATTATAATAGTTAGTTATTCTAGAATTATATTTTCTACTGTTCTTGGTTTTTTGATTTTAGATGAAAAGATAGATTTGATCACACTACTTGGAATTTTGATAATAATTTTTACTACTTTTTTCGTTAAAAAATATTCAGTAAACAATAATTAAGGGCAAGGAAAAGGGTTTTCATCATGAATCCTATCTATTTCCTCCAAAAGCTCTTCAGACAATTTAACTTTATGACTACTTATATTTTCTTCTAATTGCTCAATATTAGTTGCACCTATGATATTGCTAGTTACAAAATCTCTAGAATTTACAAAAGCCAGAGCCATCTGAGTTGGAGATAAATCATTTTTCCTAGCTAAATCATTAAATTTTTCGGAATATTTTAAACCTTTTGGTTTTGTGTATCTTGTAAACATATCACCAAACAAAGTTAGTCTTGCTCCATCTGGTTTTGTTGAATTATCATATTTTCCTGTAAGCATACCAAATCCCAGTGGAGAATATGCTAACAAACCACATTTTTCACGAATTGCAATCTCTGCTAATCCAACCTCAAAGCTTCTGTTTAAAAGGGAGTATGGATTTTGAATGGAAACCACCCTAGGAAGGTTAAATTGGTCAGACAAGTTTATAAATTTCATTAAGCCCCATGGTGTTTCATTAGAAAGACCAACATATCTAATTTTACCTTCTTTAATCAAATCAGAAAGAGCATCCAACTGTAATTTTATATCTATAGAATCATCATCAGCCTCGTGATTATAACTTAATTTGCCAAAAAAATTTGCCTTTCTATCTGGCCAGTGAAGTTGATATAGATCAATGTAGTCTGTTTTCAATCTCCTTAAACTACCTTCTAAAGCCTTTTTAATTTGTTCTTTATCTAATCTAGTCTCTTTATTCCTGAACCATTTCATTCCCGATCGACCAGTTACTTTTGACGCTAAAATAACTTTATCCCTACATTTTCTCGATTCAAACCAATTTCCAATAATAGTTTCCGTTGATCCCCATGTTTCTTTGCGGGGAGGAACAGAATATAATTCTGCTGTATCAAAAAAATTTATTCCTTCGTTAATTGCATAATCCATTTGCTCGAACCCTTCCTCTTCACTGTTCTGTTCACCCCATGTCATTGTACCGAGACAAATAAGACTAACTTTTAAATCTGTATTTCCTAGTATTTTATAATCCATAAAACTCAATAATTTCCTTGATTTTAAAAAAATGTAACATATTTTTACTATTAACTAATAATAGTATATTATTAAGTAAATAAACCATTTTAAATAGGAGTGTGCAATGGCTTATGACTATGAGAAAAATATGAGATCTAAAGTTGACTCAACCGAAATAGATCTTGGTTTAAAAGCTTACATGAATAAAGTTTACTCATTCATGGCTTTTGGTTTAGCTTTAACTGGTGCATTAGCACATTTAACTGCTAGCTTAGCTTTTGATTTCTCTACAAATACAATGACAGCTTTTGGTTCTGCAATTTATGCCTCACCGCTAGCTTTCATAATTATGCTCTCACCTTTGGCATTTATCATTGCCTTAAACATTGGTGTAGCAAAAATGAAAGAAAGTACTGTTCAGATTTTATTCTGGGCTTTCGCAGCAGTGATGGGACTATCACTGTCATCAATTTTTATTCAATATACTGGTGAATCTGTTGCAAGAGTATTTTTCATAACCGCTGGAGCATTCGGTGCTTTAAGCTTGTATGGATATACGACTAAAAAAGATCTTACTGGTTGGGGTTCTTTTTTATTCATTGGTTTAATTGGAATCTTAATAGCCTCTATCGTTAACATCTTTTTACAAAGTACTGGGATGCAATTTGCTATCTCCGTAATTGGTGTATTAGTCTTTGCAGGTTTAACCGCCTATGATACGCAAAGAATCAAAGCAATGTATTACGATGGATATGGTGAAGAAGGCAAAAAAGCAATAATGGGTGCCCTTACACTATATTTAGATTTCATAAATCTTTTTATCATGCTTATCCAGTTGTTTGGACAAAGAAGATAGTTT
>MDSV01011189.1_pt1 | contig 18907 bp, 25 predicted proteins | sample 810851 | NCBI WGS metagenome assembly MDSV01 (sample SAMN05326640, study PRJNA326480) | marine metagenome | isolation source: seawater | place: Atlantic Ocean: North East | collected 2012 | reverse complement strand
TGTTCTCGTGAGTACCGCAGGGGTTGAAGTGCATTTCATGGCCGTTGCCATCCATTTTTACGTGGTCACACCTCTGTCGCGATTCACCCGTCTCTCTCCATTAATAGTACGTAGAGGCCAATACCGGTATCGGGCATTACTCGTCTTCTTCTACTATTGGCACGTCAATCCAGTGGGGGTGCTTGTCTATCTCAGGCTCCTTCTCCAAGTCACCCAATGACCACCATGTCTCAAAGGTGTTTGAGTTCTTCCACCTGCACTTCTTTTGCAGTTTGAACTGTGGCCTACGGTACAGGAACACGGATAGCCTACGCTTGGATATGCCATTGCGGTAGTTATCGTTAATCCAGCCCCTTATCTGCTCGATGCTGACGACATCGACGTTCTTCTCTCTGTATAATAACAGGCACTTCTCTATCGTACCTATTAGTTTCTTATGCCTATTACTCTTATTCACTATTTTTTGTTGTATCATGTCCTCTCGTCTCCGACGGTTTTGTCGGGCTGTATGTCAATAGGTAGTGGTCCACTACTCTCCTGACAGTCTCCCATATTGCTTCATCTTTGAGCGCAATTCTTTCTCTCAGTAATGTTCTTTCCCGCTTATGCAGTCGCTCATTACGAAAGAAGTCCTCGCGACTTCCTCCCATGATACTCCGGCGTATGTAGTTTATATGAAGGTGACTATGAAGATTAACCGGAGAAAAGCATTCAAATACCAAAGTAAGGTGATAGATACTGATGAAGTCATACGAGATTGACATTACGCTGGGAATTGATGCTATGCATGAAGAGAGTGCAGTGAACAAGGTTAGGAGTTTCCTATCCGCATTGGAATTGAAGAAGAACGAGAAGGTCTATCTGATAGGACCTGAAGACGAAGAGTTGGAAGACTCCTTGATAGACGTTGAAGATATTGACTTTGATGGTGATGACGAAGAGCCACAGTTGCCTGAATTGTCCCTTGGGTCGATTGAAGACGGGGAAGATTGGGATGATGATGATGACTGGGACGAGTTAGTCGGGACTGACAAAGCACCAGAGCCACCAAAGGAGGCCGTGAAGGTCGAAGAGGTAGTAAAAGAGACCGCACCTGCTACTGAGGAAGTACCTGAAAAGGAAGATACTTCTCCAGAAGAAGAGACAAGTGCCGACGAATCCGAGGAAGAGTTACAGACTGACAAGGAAGAAGTTGAAGATGAGGACGAAAATGAGAATGAATCCAATGATGATTGGAGTGATGAGGAAGATGATGACCTACCACCAGACTTTTGGGACGAGAGTGAAGATTGGGATGATGATGAAGATGTCGTTGAAGTCGACGACGACGACGATGAGGATTGATTAGATGTACGTCCCAGTACACAAGAAACTATCCAAGACCGCACTTGCTAATGCTTTGAGGCAGTATGGCTTGGAGTTTGAGGAACTACCTCTAATCAGGATACAAGATGCCGCGATAAGGGCACTCCAAGACGCTGGAGAGGAAATTTCTGTTGATGATGTAATTAGAATATCACGCAAGTCAAAGACAGGAGGGGACGACACCCCATACTTTCGACGCGTTGTGGCCTAGATGACTGAGTACAACTGCTACACCGATGCTTCGACATTGAAACACCTGCCTAACCCGACTTCGGGTATAGCGGCGGTAGTGGTTAATCTGGACTACAATAGACTAGAGAAGACCACCGCGCAGTATCTCAGGTCTGATAACAACATATATGCAGAAGTAAGAGCAGTCAATCTGGGAATCTCAACATCTTCCGGTTTCTTGTGCGAGGACGACCTGCTTAGAATATGCACTGATTGTCAACCAGCGATAGACTTGATTACAACGGACTCCGAGGTTTCATCCGACAGAATGAGCAGGGTTCTCGATAGGATAGACAAAATCATAGACAGATTACCCTGTGACATACAGTTCCAGTGGGTAAAGGGACATTCTAATCACCCAGTAAACGATTTTGCCGATTCCTTGGCATATACTCACGCTCAGGGCCACCCTTATGACGACTAACCGAGTGGATAAACCGTGATGGAAGAAGAGGTAACTCTACGGGAAGCACCAGAATTCTTCTTCTGGTATGTCACTGAGGATGATTTCGATGACGAGGGCAACTTGAATATCGACCTCGCAACCGGGAGATTAGCACACAAGTGGGTCCCAAAGGCCGTTGCCTCGTCCAAGAGATTCTTGTTGAACTCACCGGACGCGGAGGGTTTGAGAGAATCACATCCGATGTACCAAATCGTTAAGATTTACAGTACTGAGATAAAGGACATCACAGAAAAGTACCCACAGGCCATACCAGAGGGCTTCAGCCAATCTGGAAGGGTAATCAAGTTACCATTCAAAATGACTCTTACCCCATCCTATATGCAGAGCGATGAGTACCAAACCGGAGAAATAGACTCTTGGTATCAGACATCAGGCCCTACCGTGCAAGTAAGGAAGTACGCATTAAGCAGTTTGCAGATGGGATTGCTTTCCGATGAAGAGATAGAGGAAATGTCAGCGATGGAAGTGGTGCAGTATAACATAATGACCCAACTGAGTACCAAATCGAAGATGAAGCCGGTCGTAGACGGTCTCCATGACCTCAGACTTGGCTCTCTAGGCAAGCAAGACCAATGTATGACCTGTAATGGGTACACGGATACCGATAAGGCTTCGGGAGACCAATGCCCCGGACACTTCGGTCACATCAGTCTGCCCGTACCCATACCCAAGTTACTGTACTTGGGTAAGACCGTTAGCAATGGCAAGCGTCTTGCGAGCAAGAGCAAGCCAATACTCCACACCCTCAATGCGACATGTCACAACTGTCATCGGATAATGATAGAGGACAGTGTATTGAAGGCGATAAAGAAGAAGGTGATGTTCTACTTTGGACAAGGTAGGAGGAACGCTGATTCATACAATAAAGTAAGGAAGTTGATTGTAGATTTGTTGTCAGAGTCATCTTGCCCACACTGTGACGCTTTGAGGGCTAAATTCTCCTTCAACTACCAATACCCCCACCAATTTAACTTGGATAATCCATCAGGTTCTGTGTTTGAGGGGGCTAAGCACGCGTCTTACGAACTAACATACAGCCTGTTGGATAGCATTCCTGATGACGATTGCTGGTTCTTGGGGCTGAATCCTGAGACATCACACCCACGAAGGCTCTTCTTCAACTCGCTACCAGTCGCTCCGAACACGGCAAGGCCACTCAAGATACGCGGAGATGGTAACTTGGACTTCGACGACGTTACCAAACTATACCAAGAGGTCGTTTATTGGGCCGATAAGACTAGGTCGGATTCTCGCAACCTCAGTGTTGCTAAGTATAGGTATAACATAAACCGAAGATTGTTGTTCTTCGCAGTATCAAGGGTCACTGATAACCAAACCACATACATAGGGTCTGGAGGCAGTGCTGAGAGGCTAGGTTATGCGGGAAGCATAAAGAAAGAGTCATTCAAGGGCATATTCAACAGACTTACCGGAAAGAAAGGGAGGTTTAGGAGAGACTTACAATCCAAGCAGGTCGAGAACACCGGTAGGTCAGTGATAAGCCCCGACCCTAACTTGGCGATTGATGAGATAGGGATACCAGTAGATATGCTGAACAAGGATGATAGCATAACCTTCCCAGAGATAGTAACCAAGGATAACATAAAGGAACTCAAAGGTTACATTGACAACTTTTACAATAACGTATTCCCACAGGCACTAGGTACGTCCTTAGAGGGCAATGAGCAAGTAACACAGTACAGAAGAGATTGGGACCTAGACCGTATAGAGAAAGAGAAAGATAGAGTAGAGATAGGTATGATAGTAAGAAGGCAGTTGATTAGAGGAGATATTGCCCTTTTCAGCAGAGCACCCCACCTACATAGGCAATCATGCCTAGCATTCAAGATAGTCCCGATAAATGCGAAGGGGATAACGATGAACCCTACCATATGCATACCGTTCAATGCCGATTACGACGGTGACCAGATGAACGTACACTTCTTACAGTCAATCGAGGCTAGGGAAGAGGCTCGTAAGTTGATGTTGCTTTCCGAGAACATAATCCATGCACGATATGGTAAGTTGACGGTTGCTACTGACCAAGACCAGACAAGTGGGCTTTACCTTCTCACCCACACGAACATGAGGCGTGCTAATGAGTGGAATCCATCTACCGGAGTGGGGTTCACCGATTACGGCATTCCTTACTTCACGAAGAAGAAGGTCATCGAGACTTACGGTTCAGTTTTCAGTCAGATTAGGAGCGGGAAGGATAAGGGTAGCAACAGAACGATAGAAACACTACCCGAACCCGACTACAAGGGTGAATTTTACACCGGTAGGGCTGTTTTCAGCCACCTTTTCGATGTTCTTGACGCGACTTACGTCTCAGCCACCTTCAAGAGCAACACACCCATTACCGATGAGAGGGGCAATATCGTCGGTAAGGGCAAGGACAGGGTAATTATCCAAGATGGTAAGTTGGTTGCTGGTACGATAGAGAAGAATGCCTTCGGAGAGGGTGGTTCCTCAATTGCTCCATCATTCATTTACCATGAGGGTTACCAGAAGGGTAACGAGAAACTATGCGAGTATATCGAGTTAGTTACTAGGCTAGGTCTCTCTATACATATCAATATGGGATTCTCTCTAGGTATAGCAGACTTAGGTGGTAGTGATAGGTTACTGCGTGAGAAGATAACACCCCTGTATAATGAGTACTCCATGAAGATTCAAGCACTGGATGAGGCGTATGAGTCTGGTAAGATGACCGAGTACGCCATGAAGTACAGTCCTGAGATGGTGCAGTTCGCAGACGGTGACCCCAAGGCTTACTTGGACATAATGGTAAACGAGTTTACAGGGCAGTTTGACGATAAGGCCGTCAGACCCCTGAACAACGAGCAAGGCAGTAGTAACGCCATGCAGGTATCCGTGCGCTCAAAGGCGAGGGGTAACGCTGAGAACTCAAGGCAGATGGGTGCGGCTTATGGTATGACCACCGTTGGTGGTAACCGTATGATTAACGGAATCAACACCAATTACAGGGGTATGGGACCAAGGGCCTTACCACACTTCCCTCTTATGAAGAATGGTAAGATGTTACCACTGAAGCACCCTGCACACAGGGGTTTCATCAAAAACAACTATGCAACGGGTATGGAGCCCCATGAGTATTGGTTTACCAGTACTGCTGGTAGAAGGTCAACTGTTGAGTCAGGTGAGGGTAACATAAGCGTATCAGGTTACCTTGAGCGTAAGATGGTAAGAGCATTGGAATCCCTAGTGGTAAACAGTAAGCATCAGGTAATCAACACCAGAACTGGTCGAGTGATTTCGTTAAGGGTGGGTGATGATGGATTATCACCTTACCACATCAGGGGGGATAGTGATGAAGTTAACAAAGATGGTTACACTCTTACCTTACAACCGGTAAAGTTCCAGTTTACCTGTAAGCATGGTTACCACTTGGAGGAGTCCATAGAAAGTGGTCAATGTCCGATGTGCGTCAAGGGGTCAGATACGGAATATTTCAGAGAAACCTTTGAGGTAAAGAGGGGGATACCAGTCTCTAATCCAACCATTGACGAAATGGTAAACTTACTAACCACAAGGGAACTTTACAAAGCAGACTTAACTAAGATGTCTGGTAAGATTAAGGATTTCTTCGCTGATAGTCTATGCAGACCCGGTGAGGCAATTGGGGCATTGGCGGGTCAGTGCTTGGGTGAACCAGCGACTCAGGCGGCTCTGCGTACATTCCACTTCGCTGGTAAGTTAACCGCTACTGGTGACATAAAGCGTATCAAACAATTAGTGGAGTCACCGAAATCACCTCTGCAATACACGGAAGATAGGCACGCTACACCTAGAACCATAGTACCATTGGTCGAAGGTGGTGATAAGGAGATGGCTAAGAAACTAAAGGCTTTGTTAACCGAGGTAAAGGGTAAGCAAATCATAAAATTGGTAAACTATGACACGATTGATAACATAATAACCATAAATTTCAACATGGATAAACTGAATCTTTACCAGATTAGACCAAGGACCGCACTGCAACAAGTGGTAACAATCTTAGAAAAGGGTGGTCTTCTTGGGTTTAACTTCAAACTGTTAAGCGACTCGATAGATGAGCAGGGTAAGTTGATGGTAATAATCTCGTCACAAAACCCCAGTGCCATGCTGTATGCTAAAACTATTCTGATGAACGGTAGTTTCAATGGTATTCGTAACGTTTTGCAGATTAACATAAGGGAACCAGACCACGAGATAAACGAGGAACATGGTCGATGGTCCCTAGAAGTACTATCAGTTAACAAGGAGTTCCTATCCACTCTGATGACATTAGAACACTATGTTGATGTCACACTTATTGAGACTAACAACCATGATTGGGTTTACAGGAACTATGGGCTAGAGGCCGCTTTGCATAACATATACACCGAGTTGGATTACCAGATGAACATAACAGAGGCGAGCATAGGTGAGTATGACATGCGTTACATCAGGACTATCACGGACGCTATGGGTGAATTAGGTGATATTCAACCACTCGGACCATACGGATTAGGAGTAACATCCAATCCTAGCATACTCGCCAGTGCATCCCTTGAGAGAATGCGTGACCCATTGGTATCAGGAAGCGTTATGGGTAACCTAGACCCTATCATGGGAGTTACTGAATCCATCGCTACCGGGAAGGTCCCCTTGATTGGTGACTCTGCACTAGAGTGAAGACGCTCTTGTACCAATAATATCGTAATGCTTGTTTTATTATGTCATTAGCGACTACGTTATCAAACCTATCATATATCGCCACGATTGTTCGGTACAAACGGTTTGGTATTCCTTTATTATCATAGTTTTTAACCCATTCTCCATTACTGTGTACTTTGTTTTCAAGGTCTAATATCAATTGGTTTCGATATACCCTCAAAATTTCATTGTAATTGCAAACAGCGCATTCTGTACTAGTATATATCGTGAGATTTCCCACAGAAACCTTCTTTTGTAACGAAATTCGTACTAAAGACCCACATATATTGCATACTTTGATAGACTCACTCAATGTAATCAGCAACCATAAAGCGTACTTCTTCCGGAGTAAGTAATTTCTTACTTTTACCCATCGCTGACATAATGCTATCCATAGAATCGATAATGTTTTTTTCAATCACCTTATTTATATCGATAGTATATTCACTTATTTGCTCAATATCATGGAACCCCACCATTCCACCATTGGGTATCCATGTCGGTCCATCACAAACAAACGTGGTATAGTAGGTGTCACCTTGCTCCAATAATTCGTAATCATCATTGACAAGAACTATGTTGTGCCAAGCCGCCGCTTTATGGAAGTTTGACAACTGGGTAAGATAGTCTGGATTGGATACGTTAACGGTACTGCTACCTTTAGAGTAATGAGAGTTCTTCTTTGCTATCTTAGGGGCTATTTGTTGTACCAAATGTAAGGGTGGAATTGATTTTCTCAATCTCGCCCTTCCACATATTTCTTCAACTGATATGATGCCATTTGAGAAGTCAGTCTTAATCCGGTCGATGTAAGTTTTTACCGTATCAGTTATGTCATCGATATGCTTACCGTCGAACAATTCAATCAATGACTTCTTCTCTATCTCCTTACCAACAGGGGCAGTTTTAGAGCCTTTCATCTTCAAACCTGTTATCTTCAATCTAACATCTATTGGTAAGTTCATTATATCGGTCCCCGTATCAGGTAACCACACAATCCTACCACCATACCGTTTCTTAGCAGAAATCATAATCTTATCCATTACTGCTTCTGCTTCCACGTCAATTGCATCGGTCCTAGCATAAATATCAGTCCTAGACCTCATGTATTCCGTAAGTTTACGACCCAATTCCGAGGATGTCTTACCTGCTTCCTCGGGTGTGAGGTTATCTCCGACCTTTACGAAGATAGAATCCGTATCACCATAGATTACTTGGTAACCCCACTCTTCTGCCTTCTCCACGATAAGCATCAGTGCCTCTCGACCGGCTCCTGTGATGTTCTCAGCGATAGCCCTATCATACCAACCGAAGTTAGGGTTACCCGTCGCACCATATATCGATGCACGCATTCTTTTTACCGTTAGTTGAGCGGTATTCCACTTCTTGTACTCCGCAGATTCCTTACCGTGCTTCTCTAAGGCTTCCTGTCTCTTGCCCTTGTAATCGTTACGCAACTCGTCTAACTCTAGAACGACGGTTGGTAAGATACCCATAGGCTCTCTCTTGAACTTACACCCAATACCCGGAACGTACTCATCCATCTCTAATCCCTCACAATTGTAGTGTAATCTATATTCTTACACACCATCATTGCAGGATACAGGCCCGCGTAGTCAATAATTGCTACGTTACTGCTCAAGCCTATCCCGTCTCTCTCTGTTGGGTCTAGCACGATAGCACCCTCGTAATCCCTGCTCGATGTTCGATTCTCCACATATCCTTTACCAGTACGTTGCTTGAAGTTAGCGTTTCGCATAAGGTAAACCCTAGCGAAACCGGTAACATACAAGGTGCTACTGTAACTACTTCGACCCAATTCCTGCATAGACATCTGCCCTTGAAGCACGTTATACTTATCATCTATCTCGACCATCAACTGAATGTCACGGAAGTTGTAGTATAGGAACTTCCACTCATCCTTGATATATTCCGTATCAAAGAAATCCGGTTTCCATTCTGTCTTACCACGACCAAACACCATCTTACCAACGCCATCTAGTGACTTGGAAGGGGGGTCTTGTGAGGTTGCGTCCTTGAAAACCCTAGCGAATACCTCTTTCAAGTCGGTAGTAATACGACCATTGATGCATTGTTCCATGTCACTGTATTGACCTTTGATGTGGCCACCCCGTCTTACTTCTGTCATATGCTGATGAAACCCTAGTGTGGATGGGGATAGCCTGTGAGCACCTACCCCGGTCGCCTCTAATCGAGCGTAAAGGGTAGGAAAATCATAGAATCCCGATGCCCATGCAGTCATTATATCGGGGTCGATTACATCTAACCAATCCACAAAGTCCTCTAGCATTGCTTTCTCGGTCGTAAACTTGCGAATCTCGACCTCGACCTCATCAAACGTGTCATTGGTTATCACATATTCCGAGTCCGGATGCTGGAACCATATGACATACTGGTCAGAATAGTTATCATAGCAACCTACGGTATTGATTTCTTGGTAACCTCTTACCTCATGTCCGGGGCGGTCTAGATAAGGATAACGTGGACCAGCAGGTTCCTTGTATTGCGTAGCCTCTAGGTCGAAGTAAAGGATTCTAGGCTTGTAAGATGGTAACTTATCGACGTTATCGATTAGATAGCGGTCAGTGTAAGGCACATCAAACTCGTAAAGCCCATCTAATTGCGGAAGATTGTAAGTATTGTGGTTAAACTTACGCCTAAACCAACCCATTTGCGTAGGAGAATCGAATTCGACCTTCCATAGTTTTACACCTTCGGAACTTACCGCATCAACATCACGATATAGTTTAGCACCCCTAGTGTTATCGATAAGTTCCTCTACTTGAGAAGGGTAAAGTTTCTTGTAACCAGCAGAGTTGTATGGACTGATATTCCCTGTTGAAATGCTCTCATACATGCACTCTGGATTGATGTAACCATACGGTTTGAAGTCCCTGACGACCTTTTCCTTACGAATCCACATACCAGCATCGTTCTGCTCTCTCCAGCGTAGTATCAATACGTTGCTTTGCATCTCATACTTGCCGTCTTTAGTCGGTTTACCTTGTGATATTATCATTCCCTGTCCTCCAAAAATCCTACTATATCGTTACTGGTATGACCTGCGAAGCAAGCAAAACTGCCATCAACAGGATTGAACCAGAAGTTCTTGTCAGTAGTCTGATGCGTATGTGGGGTGTTATTGTCTTCCCAATGACAAATCGGGCATCTTCCATGAAGATAACCGTCACTGTTTACCTCTTGTAGTAAGTCAATCTTACTCAAATCTAGTTTAGCGGAATTCTCAGCGGCTCTCTCACTCATCTTTCTCTCGTAATTCTGGACATCGATAGGCTTGGAGCCACTCTCAGCGGCTTGTAATAGTCTGAATAGGTTAGAGTAAGACTGTTCAGAGGTAAAGTAAACCTTACCCTTACGCACATCTTGGTTTACCAGTGAGTAGGATTGGCTTGAGGCTGGAACACTACACGCTTCCAGTAAGTCAAGGTACTGCCTAACCGACATCTGGGGTGCGTGCATATGGTCGATTTGACAAAAACAAGTTATTAATCATTCCTCAGTCGAAGTGGATTCTTCGTCATCAACGACTGTATTTGTTACCGATTTAACTGCATCTTGAGCCATATTAACAGTCCCGGTAGCCACGTTAGTGGCAACGGTTCCTGCGGCTACTGTGGTGTTAACTGCACCTCGTACCGCCTTCTGTGCTATATCGTACATCATGTGACCCTTACCAATGCTCTCGTCAACGTCGTTGTCCCGTAGAATCTCTGGTACACCACCATTGAGTATGTCTTGGGTGATAACCCAAGCCTGTGCCCTGCTTATGTCAGTAAACCCTGCATCTCTCAGAATCTTACCAACGACTGCTAGTAGGTCATCATAACCATTGTTAGCAAAATGCCCATTAACTGCATCTATCCAACCATCGTCAACTAGGACCTTATGACCAAGTCCTGTCCATGCTTTCTTTCCATCATAGGAGTAATACCTCTTCTCACCCATGACAATGGCTAGGTTCTTTGACATTTAAGTGTTGAGACACACTCAATCGAGGTTTAATCGACTTTTCTTAGTGACAATCGGGCGTTGCTTAATCTGCTTACCGTACATGTTTAGGTGGACTGCTTCGATAATATCCTTGTCCGTAGCATCGCTTTTAATCTCAGTAGCCATATACATTGCATTCTCACCGAATATTATCATCAATGTCTCGCAAAGAAGTGGATTGATGGACTTGATTCTATCCCATCGCTCCTCGGAGTTCTCGGTAAAGATGACCAAGTTATCAGAGTAGAACTCACGTACGTCTATTGCTGACATTGATTTCCGATGGAAATCTCCGTTGTTACCCATCGCTCTCGTCTAGTCGAAGAGGTATCTTAAGTTAAATCGTTCTCTATAATAGGGGCTGAACGTATAGAAAAGGCATCTAGTCCGGGTATGCTTACCTCAACACTTGAGTATTTGTCCGAAGTTGCCACTATCATAGGGGGTTCTCCATTAGCCTTGATGTAAGAAACGTTTACCCTTTCGCCTTCAAAGTTCGCATTTATCAGAATCGCCTCACCATCAACAGTGGAGATTTCAGTATATTCCTCGCAGTCTACTCTTCCTCTAATCAGAAGTTTCTGCATAAACCGACTTAATCTGTCAACTTCCTTGGCTAAACGGATGGTGTAATTATCAGGCTCCACGAATAATGATAGATAGTAACCTAGTTTATTAACATTACTTTTAATAGTGAGATAGGAATCTAACGTTATATCGACCATCTCCCAAATAGTCATGCACTAATTTCAACACTTCCTCTTGGTCGATTCCATCCTCTGAATAGTAACCCAAGCCGGGGAAGAAGATTGTCCCCTTATCCTGCAAGCGCATTTTACTGATACTCTTCAAGGCACTCTCTATCCACTCTAGTTTGTAAGATACATTGTATGCATTATGGCAACAACCCCATACTATCTTCTGGTCATCTCCTATATCTGAGTATATTATATCTCCCTTATCTATTCCTTCCCTTACATATCTCATCATATGGCTATACTCGATAGGGTAGTAATCACGTATAGTAGTAATAGGGTAGTTAGACATAGACTCAGACTGTGGATGTATAGGGCAGAAGATAATCCCATCCTCACATAGGTGGAGTTTCTTGTTCGTTTCGACGAATACTGACATCCTATTCCTCTAGAATATCCTCTTCTTCCTTAAAATCATAGGTAAAGATATGGGTTAACCACCCTTTTAGCATATAGTTATTGACAGTAATGTTAACCTGTCCTTCGGGGTTAAGTGGGAATCTCTCTTCATTCGGGGTGTATTCCGAGTTATCCTCAGGGTCTTCCGAGAACTCACAGAAGGTAGCAGTGCTAAAATCGATAGCACCTGTTGGTATGGTATCATCCATTCTGAGAAGATGATTCCTCAAGAACACGACATACTCATCCAAAACGAGGTCTGGTGGCATTGGGAGAAGGAACCCTCCGGGTAACTTATGCATAACTATACCACCCTCAAGTATCTCGATATTAAGTCCTGAATCGCACGCTGGACATGCACCTCGGGGTATCTGTGGTGGGTGTAGTACGGTTTGCGTACCATCAACGAAGCAGATGACCTTGGACATGCTTTCTGGTGGCATCATCTCCATTACTCAGACCTCCTTTCCTTGAACTCGCTAGTCTCCTGCTTGACTACTTCCTTTTCCATCTCTTTCATATTCCTATGATAGCGTTCCCATGTCATTCCCTCATCAAAGGTCAACCATTTCCATATTCTTTTAATGAACTTAATCATTATTCTCTCTCCAGTATGTCATAAATATAAGAGTACTATTATCCGACTCTAATCTAGTAACATTGTTACCCATGAATGGTTTCATAGTATATTCCCCCACTCGTAAGTTTGCTCTTCACCATCATCATCTACCCACATACCTTCGTAAAGGCTACGATTTTTGAGTATATCCCTAACAGTGGTCCATGCCCAAGGTGTACCCTTTCTGGTAGCAAACTCCTGTTCTGTAAGATTCTGGGCTATTTCCTTATGAGTATATCCTGCTTCTCTGTACCCGTAAATCAACTTAACCACATCTGCTTCCTCAAGGTTAACCGAAAGGATACCTGTATCACCGTTGTTACCTGTTATCTTCTTCTTTGAATCGTAACCGTAAGGTGGGCGACCTAACCATCTACCCTGACGCTTAACCGCTTTCAATCCCATCTTGGTCCTCTCCCTAGTCTGTTCGACCTCAAGTTGAGCCAATGAGGTCATCAGCCTAAAGATAAACAGACCCATAGCACTGCTGGTATCAATGTCAATATCGATAGCGGCGAAGTTCTTACCCTTATCATTAAGTCCAGCCGCCCACGAAGAAGCATTACCAGAACTCCTATGGAAGCGGTCTAGTTTGTAAGCCACACATATATCCCACTCATTAAGGGTGGACATCATTACCTCAAACTGTGGCCTGTCAGTCTTCATACCACTACCGACATCGGTGTATTCAGCAACTACCGTGTAACCCTTCAGTTCACAATACTGCTTACATCTGCGTATCTGTTCCTCGATAGAGCCCTCAGACTGTTGCTCTGTCGATATTCTAGCATAGATAACCGCACGCATATTAGTCTCAAAGGGCATCAGAACACCTCCTTGCGGCCACAGTTGTCGCATATCATTATCGCACGTTGTCTGTTAGTATGCTTACTGATTCGCTTGCTACGTTTCAGTTTCATCACCCCTACATTACACACTGGACAAGATATACTCATCTCATCACCACTATTCGACACTTCTTCGACCTTTCGGAATAGTATCGATACTCTCCCAACTCCCTGTTACAACATGGGCATATCATTTACTCTTCCTCCTGATTGAAGTCTATGAAGTCAGTACCCAACTCTAGTTTGATTTTATTGAACTCTTGAAGCCTAGTAACGACTTCTTGGTGATACTCGTTAGCCATCTCTCTAAGTTTAAGCATCTCCTTGTGACTGTCAGATGCTATCTTAGTAGCAATTTGAATCTCCTTACCAACACTGTTCAACTCATGCTGAGCCTTCTGTGACCTACGAGCCTCGTTCTTCACCTTACGATGCAACGCAGATTGCTGAGCGGCATTTTGGCTAGTACCCGTCTGATGCCTCTTCATCTTGGTTTCCTTGATTAGACCAGTGTATATGTCTCTAGATGTCTTGAGTTGCCCCACGCTTCTGTTCAGGGTATTCCTCTTTACCTCTAGTTCCTTGGCCTTTGAGATAAGATTAGCGACTAGGTTATTGGCCTCGTCTCGATTAGCCTTATGACCTCTAATGTCCTTATGCACTCTATTTCTCATAGTCTTATACATAGTTATCTCCTTACTAAGGGTCTTAGCCCTATCTAACTTATCTGTATTGGTCATAAGCCCCGGTCCTTCTTTACCTTCAATGCTAATTGCCATTTCCTGTAATCCCCTATTCTCATACGTTTGAAGCAATCTTTACATCTTATTAGACCATGACCCATATCGTAATTTATCATTATAACTTCGGTATTGGGACTGAAGCAGAACGGACATGAGTCTTCCTCTGGTCCATTATTTGTTACTTCGTCTTTTTTAGTTTCTCTTCCAGTTCGTCGAACGCTCTCTCTAATGCCCACCAGTCTATCCTCCTACAAGTTTTTATTTTCTTTAGCGGTATAGATGAAGCCACTATTCCTCTTCCTCCGCCGCTATCTTTGCTTTCCGTATGGCCTGTGCCTTCATTAACTCGCCCCAGTAACTCATACTACTCTTCCTCACTATCGTCTAGTTTACCTATGTACTGCCACTGACCGGTTCTTACATATGGCCCGCTTGGGTAGTACTTGAAGTCCGGATGGAATTTGATTAGGCTAGTCAGTTGTACGGTACTGGATGCGGTATTCCTGTGTACCTGACCATTAGCCCCTATGTAGTGATTCAAGAAGTATAGCATCTCGCTTAGGTAGAATAGTTCCCTACCCTTCTTCTTACCGAAAGCGACCATTGCCTTCCGGCGATGGATATGCCTTCGATTTCCTAGTGGCTTTCTTTTTGGGGGGCTCATGTTCTCTGACTCCTGACTGACGGTAACATAGTTTGCATACAAACCAAGTTAATAGTATTATCCCAATTTCTCAAATTAGATTCCTCCGGTTTTCCGCCCCTATTACCGGGTAGGATAGACCCTATATGAAGTAAACCGTATAGCGTAAAGTCTCATGAACGTAAACCGGTCGGTTTATGATAACGCTATACACTTTACATAACTACCCAAATAGGCCCTTAGAGGGCATATAGACGCGCTACGCGCTATTAGAGTAGGCGTAGGGAACAGGACAGGAGTGATGATTACTATGGGAGTGTATTCACAACAGAAACAAGAAAGAGAGGTTGCCTGAACCCTACAAATAGCCCACAAGGGAATCGAACATAAGGGTTGCTACTATGTACTAGGTTTCTTGGTAAACTAAGTTCTTGTCACAACTATTAAGTACCTAGTTCACCCGAACAGATACGATGAGCGACGGGACGACAAGTGAATTAGAGATTATACTAGCGAGACTGGGACATGCCCTAGTCAAAGAGTTCGGGTCTCAGGTTGATTCGCAACGTATCAAGATACCAGAGAATGTGTCTAAGCCCGTAGCAGAAGCAATACAGGAAGTAGCAGATAAGGTGACTACTGCCCTAGACGTACAACAGAAGGTAGTGAGTGAAGCCAGTGGAGATGAAGTCAATGACAAGAGAATCGGCCTTAGAGTACGAGTAGAGTCTAAAGGCATTCAGGGAACGATAGTGTCTAGGAAGTCGGGATGGCTTGTAATCAACGTGGAAGGCGTGTATGTAGGCAATGCATGGGAGCCCACTCAAAGCACTAGAACAATATCTGCTAGGTGGAATGACTGTGAACTACTAAATATGACACCAGAACCCACAGAAGAAGTACCTGAACCAGAAGTGCCGGAAGTACAGTCTGATACTCACGTAATAGACAATAATGGTCCGGGCGCATATAGAATAGAAGTTGGGATACACTCAGGAAAGACCATCCATGAGATATATGTCGATGCTGAGAATGGCAATGTGTTTCTCAAGTACCTAGCAAAGAAAGAAGGTGGCCCATATACACCCGAAGCGAAGAAGGCTACACAGGAGTATCTAACGATAAGAGGTATTGATTGGAATGCGTGACACTTCCGCCCTCTCATGGACTATGTGTCGCGATTGCGGCTCACGTATGTATGACAGGGATTGGGGGTATGAATGCTCTAGATGCGATACCGTGTTGAAGTGGGACAAGGGAATACCATTGACAAGGAGTGGAGAGAAATGAAGGAAGTCGAAAGGTTACGTGCTATTGAACAGGAGTGGTTGATGATGTGGGCTTCTCTTGAGGAATTAAATCTCGTTGCTGATGTTAGGGAGAACATGACCCTACATGGGTTCGTGTTTCCAACAGATGAAGACATGGAAGGTGAGGAATAATGAGTCAGTTCAAGAAATTAAGCCGAAACAAACGCAGGGAAGACTATGCAATATATTCGTCACGCTTCAAAAAACGCACATGTTCGTGTGGTAGAAAAATATCGACTCAAGCAAACAAGGCCATTACAACATGTGCTAGGTGCATCAGGTTATCGAGGGGTGGGTAAGTGGACGCTTGTTGCATATGTGGAACCTTCGATGGTGTAAACAAGACACCCGAGATTATCGCTCTCCAATCAACCAAATACGGTAAAGTATGCCCTAAGTGCATTACTAGACTTGTAGCAAGTCACTTTACGATAAAGGATATGGTTTCTGACCTACTATCGATAATCAACGGGCTACCATTAAGGACAATTGACGATAACAACCTCAAAGGCGTATTAGCGAAGTATAAGGCTAAGTACCTGTACGTGTACGGAGAAAGACACAACGGTGTCGAGGAGAACGAATAATGAAAGTCAGAATGTGTCTAACATGCTTAAGAAGGTTACCAGTAAAGATAACGGGAAAAGGTAACTTAGTATGTTCTAGATGCAACGCACCAGTAAAGAAAAAGAGGTTTAACATATGAATGAAGTACTAGGTATAGATATAGATATACTAATACTATTTCTATTAGTAAGTATATGCATAGGTATGTATCTAAATCTAATAGTGTTTGATAGAATGGCTACTTTGACACAGGACATGCATGATGCCGTAACAACAGTTACCGACGTGTTTAGAGATATAGTTCATATAGAGTCTAATAGCAATTCAGAGGAAGAGAAGACGGTATTGTTTGAGGATGGGTGGCCTTAAGCGTAAAGGGAGTGATAGTATGAGCGATGAGAAACCAATTGATTACACGGAAGAAAGAAAGAAGAAGGACAGTTTCCAGATATGGAAGGAGAAGAACCCTGTACCGTACTATACGGTAATGCCTGATGGCAGGAAGGAACCACATCTGTCACCTTCTAGGATAAAGCAGTACATGGATTGCCCTTGGGCATATGCCGCTGATAGGATAATGAAACTGCCAAAGCAGATGAAGTCCTATCTAATGATGGGTAACGTGCTTGACGAGGTTGTGTTTGAGGAATTCAGGCACGATTTCACACAACCGATAGATGACGTAGTCCACCTAGCATATGAGTCCTTGAAGCAACGGATGGAAGAAGAGCCCGACTTAGTGAAGAACGATGGCACTCCATATGCCCCGCATGAGATAATCAAGGAATGCAACTCATTCAGAACATGGGTCAGGGGATTCCTAGAGGCTTTGCAGAACGGACAGGACCACGAAGGACACCCCGTTAGGCTACCACAGGTCACTGATACCCAGAAGGATGCCTTCTGGAAACTGAACATAGATGGAAAAGACGTTACTCTGAGGGGGAGACCCGATATAATTCACGCTGACGGGTCCGTAACTGACATCAAGATGGCTTCTGCTTCCGCTCCTTGGATATGGACCGAAGGTAGGATACACAGTGAATTGCAGTGGATAATATATTCTCAGGGATTGAATTCCAATAAGTTCAGGTATCTGGTTCTTGATAAGAGGATAAACAAGGACCGAACCGCAAAGAAGCCAACCGTAAGGGTAATCACAATAGACATTACACCCAAGGATGTAGAGATATTCAAGGAGAAACTAACCACTTTCCTGCGAAACAGTGATGTTCTGAATAACCACAAGAACGGTGTCTTCCCACCTAAGCCACAGTATAACGGCATAGCAACGGGTTTCGGGTGGGCATCCAAGAAGCAGATGCTCAGTCAGAACAACTTCTGCAACAAACTATGTGACTTCAAAGAGGAATGCTGGAAGCAGAACTTCTCAGCGAACGGTACTAGGAACCAAACTTTCGATGATTACGGATATGATTTAACGATACGGGATTGAGTACAATGGGTGAGGCTGAACGCCATCTTAAGAGACTAATCGATGATAGTGATTGGGTCTCTTGGTTTGAGAACAAATTAGTAAGTCGCGGAGATTGCCTCCTATGGACAGGTTCTCAAGATAAGACTGGTTACGGTCGAATACACGTAAAGAAGCACTGCGAGAGGCCAACAGGAAGAAACTTCTTCGCGCATAGAGCCGCATATGCCATTCAAACTGGCGAGATATTAGAGCCACACGACCTAATCCTTCACCAATGCCACACAAGACTATGTTGCAACTCGGATTGCTTTGAGATAGGAGACCATCGTGATAACATGGATGACCTGAGAAACTCCGGTAACATAGCCGGAGAGATGAACCCTAAGTCGAAACTTACGGAAGACGATGTATGGGATATACTAGATATGTATTACGAAGGAGGAGAATATGGACCATATAGCATTAATAGTATAGTAAATGAGTATTCTAACCTAGAGATAAAGAAGGGAACAGTATCAGATATAGTGTATGGAAGGACATGGAAGAAGGTCTATGACGAGTTCTTTGAGGTAGAAGTATGAGTCTAGGTGCATTGTGGCCTTGTAAGAAGTGCAAGCAAGACGTTCCATTCCATGAATTGAAGAGTGGATACTGCTGGAACTGCCAACCAAGAGTAGGAAGTGATTAATTGACAGTACCACTTGAGGACATCATTGGAGGCATCTGTGCAGGGGGATGCCTCCTCTATTTCTTTGTGCTAATGGGATATTGGATAATGGATAGGAGGCCG
>MDSV01199604.1_pt1 | contig 18908 bp, 21 predicted proteins | sample 810851 | NCBI WGS metagenome assembly MDSV01 (sample SAMN05326640, study PRJNA326480) | marine metagenome | isolation source: seawater | place: Atlantic Ocean: North East | collected 2012 | reverse complement strand
GAACCGGAGCCAGAACCACAACCAGAACCAGAACCGGAGCCAGAACCACAACCAGAACCAGAACCGGAATTAGAAATTGTTCGTGGTACTTTAAGACTTGTTAATACATATAGAAGTAGAGAAGAAAGTAACTATATTCAAAGAGTAACCCCCGACGAGCCAATAACAGATGCTTCCGGCTGGGATAGTCAAATGAGCGTTTACTATTCGTTCGACACATTCATGAAGGATTTTGATCGGAGCGATGTAGGAGGCGATGGTACTATTGGAAACATTCAAAAAGGTCCTATATCGCTCTGGAAAGAGCAAGATTGGCCAATTTACAGAATAAATTTTTATGATTCTGAAGACAACATTTTGGGAGATCAAAGCGAAGGATATGTATTTTCTATTGGTGACGGGGTCGTTGACGAGGGCGCAGAAAGACATTTAAGAGAATTTTTGCTGAAATTTAGGTTATACCTGCGCGACGACGCCGACGCCGACGGCGACGGTTCACTCGGTCCGAGACGAACTGTGAGGTGGTACGGTGCAAGTATTTATGGGGATAAACTAGATGGAAAAACATTTGATAATAAAGTTGAGGGCGACGCCGAAGACATCACAGCTCCAGAGGACGGGGTTGGCCTCGTCTATGGTGTGTATGTAGGTAAGAAAGTCGATGCAGGGAACGGCGATATGCTGGAGAGTCAATATGTCAATAAATTAGTGGATGGAGAATATAGTGACAGTGATTCATCTGGCAATCTTCCGGAGGATGAGGTTCAATGCGACGCGTCGGGTGGAGGATTATCTATTGATGAAAGATGGTGGGGAAATGGTCAATGGGCAGGTCAATGGACGAGTGAACCGCGTACTGAGGGTGACGGACGCGATGATTTAGGAAATATTGCTGATTGGTCTAATACAACTGATAGTACTTGGAATAACAAAGATGATGTAGCTCCTTATATTCGTACATCTCTAGAGACAGGTACTTCTGATTATCAAATAGAATTACCTGTAAATAAAACAATAAAGTGGAAATTACTTAAATATGAACCATCTGGAAATGATTGGGTAGAGGTTATTGACAGTGAAGACACAGATAACGATGGAATACCATATTTTAGTTGGAGTTTTATACCAGATGGTAGTAGTGATAAGATATTTGAATGGCAAGGAGAAAAGAAGGCATCTTTGGTTTGGAATGAAAACATTAGCAAAATATCTCACGATGCAATGTCTGGTTTCACTTGGAATGAAGAAAGTCCACCGGAACCTGAGCCAGAGGCGTTGTATCCGGAACCCGAACCCGAACCTGAAATACCTACTTTTATAGATAATCTTAAAATATGTTGGACACAAGCAAGTGGTTCGAATGATTATACAATTTACAATTATGGCGACAATGGAATAGCAACATTGGATATTAATGATACTGTTTCAGATGAATATAGAATAGAATTAAATGAGAATGGATTTTTTAGAATAAAAACATTAAAGTCTGATCTTTTTGGAGATAATCTAAATAAATATTGGTATAGAAATGAATCCGAAAATATTATAAGAACAAATTGGGATGAGACAATCACTGCGCCACAAACATTATTTGAGATTGAGCCAATAGCTGATACAGATGGACCTAGTTATTTAATAAAACATAAAGAAAGTGGAAAATACCTCTCTCGTTCTGAGTTGTCTTGGGGATGGGGATTTGTAATTGAATTATCCGACAATAAAGAAAATGGGTACTTTACATTTAAAGATAGTGATATGAATATTATAGATATTGGTTCCTTGATTTATCCACAGGAAGCGGCGACAATGGGAAATATTGCATATGCAAATGTTGATGATGATGAAATTCCATTAGAGTTTTCATTTTTACTTAATATTAATGTTGGTTCATGGTTAAATGTTGATAAAAATACAGAGAATGGAGAATATATTGACAGCGATGGATTACATTGGTTTATGCTATCAGATATTAAAACAAAAAATATTGCAGATACACTATTATCAGCGTATAATATAGATGCAGCCGATATTTATTATAGGCGAGAAGGATTATATATAGATATTGCTTGGTATCCTGGTACAGATCATGGTATGTCGCAATTTGGTGCTTTAAGAGGCCAATATTCTAGTATATTACAATACACATTGATTCAAGTAGCATAATTATTGCGTTATTATTTAAGAATAAATTATGATAATCTAGTTATTCTATGGATTTATCTACCTGTTATCAAGGAAAGGTAAAATGGTTTTCTAATAAGGCGGGATACGGATTCATAACAGTTACAAAAGATGCGGATAAAAAACCAGATGATGCTCCATCTGATTTACCAGAAACGCTTGTAAATGAAGATATATTTATTCACCACACAGGTATTACAACTGAAAAACAAGTTTATAAATTTCTTCAGCAAGATGAGATGGTTGTTTTTAAAATATTATTTCTATCAACTTCAAAGCACAAATATCAAGCGATTGAGGTGACTGGTAATGGTAATTCTTTGAAATGTGAAAATCCAAAACCATATGAACGTAGACAGCGAAAGCGACCGCGCTCGCGTTCAGGTGCAAATGGCGCTGATGCGGCGGAAGAAAGTTCACCACCAGCGCCACCGCCATTACCGACAGCAAACGATTTCCCTGTATTAGCATCACCAAACGCGACTGTAACTGGGGATAACGATTTATGTAAATTAACAGCAACTGCTTCTGCAGCAGCGGCTGTTGCAGCTTAGGTAAATATAATATTTTCAAGATTTGGAGTTAATACTGATATATTAAATTTGCACTAATTAAAACTAATGTCTCACAGTAAATAGTCGAAAATGTCATACACATGCCTAATTATTTAAATCCAACAGTAGTTGAATTAGACGATGTTAACTTTGAAAAAATAGATTTTGAACCCGGAACTGGTGTTTTCAAGTCAGCTGACTTTGCCATTTTAGATGCTGGTAGTATGCAAAATTTAAATATTACAGTCGATCGTGATGGAGAACGTTACACCAAACAGTTACAAGGAGTTTGCTTTGTAGACAGTTGGGCCATTAGCCGCGGGCCAGGCGGAGACATCGACGACACTTTAGCGCCGGTCGACAACCCCAACTCCTCCGGACATGGTAATTATGTAGATAACCCCTACAATGGACTCTCTGGCCTGCCGGTCGTGAACACTAGCCAACTCGAGGCAGGACCTGACCCGGCGAATTTCTACCGAGGAGGCGACGTTAATGGTGTAGTAGGCGCCGCCCCGGCCGATGACCCCGCATTAGCCTACGACGGGACATATTATCACCCATTCCGAGGTGAAATGCAACTTAGTACCCTCGATGCTCGTGGATATGATTTTGTTGATCCTGTGAAGGGTGGCGACGGCGGCTCTGGCGCAGACGCCTACGTTCACCCTAGCCGGCCTTCGGCGTCCGGGGCCGGCACCTACGAGTTCTTAACAGAACCGAAGTTTACTGAAGATGTAACTTATATTACTAACGACACTTCGGGTGAAATTTTGTACAGTGATGCCAAGCGCCTGGCCGCGGGTGCTACGAAGTACGTCGACCTCGGCCTCGATGACCCCTATAAATATATTGCTACAGATGAAAATGGAGAGTTTATGCCATATGTACCCATAACTGGTATATCAGGCAAAGAACGCCCGATCGACCAGGCCGCCGAGGCCGCGGATGGATCCGCACTTCTAACGCAATCAAATTCCATTATGCATGTAAACATTACACGCGATATAAAGAGTTTTGACAAAAATCAAACACCCGAAGCGTTTGATCAGCGCCGTAAAAGAGGGACTAGAGATTTATTACAAGGAATTGTATTTTGTTCAATGGTAAAAAAGATATTTAATACTGGTGCGGATGATGCTGATCTTGAACTGAAGAATGTTGATTTTTCAGCTGCAGAAGAAAGAGAAAGTGGCCTGTTCTTTGTTAATATTGAGGATTCGGAAGTGGTGAATTCTTCTGACGGCGTCCAGCTGCAACAAGGGAACACCAACGAAACTTATCCGAGCCAGATGCTCGGCGACCAGGCCTTCAAAGACTGGATGGTGATGAAACTGGGCGCGGCCGCGCGTAGCGCGGCTGATTATACGGGCGCCGTGAAGGGTGACGAGACAAAACGCGAATTTGACCTCCGTCGTGAATTTCTTCGTTTAACTGATCCTAACTTTGGTACCATTTCCGATTTCAAACGTGATGCCGACGGAAACCAGTTATACTTAGATGGGTCCGGAGCAGAGACGCCGGACAAGTTGCCGCCGTTCGAGGGCATGGCCGACCATATACCACTATACGACTATAGTGCAGTTATAGAAGGTAGTGGCAAAGATCGTACATTCACTATTCCAAATGATGTTTTACACAAAACTCTATTAGCTTTTAATGGTTATAAAAGAGGTCGGCGCGCGATTGATGTTGATGAAGAGCACGGGAAAGTAGATGTAACGGGTGATTGGACTGACGCAGCCGCTGGCGCCGCGAAAGTAGTAACTACACCAAGTGAGTGGTATCCACCCGCGCCACTCGCCGCTGGCGATGATCCGGTAAACAATAGGGTAGATGGTGACACATTAGATGACGAAATTCAATATTGGAATTTTAGAACAGCGCAAGGTTCCGACGGCGTGGCCATAACAGACGGCGAACCACATCAAGAGCTAGAATATGTACCGTTTGTCAGATTTGATAAAATGATGGTTTATTATACAATTGATATATTTTTCCAACAAAAATCGCTAGCGGAAGTTACACCAGATGGTCTAAATGCTCTTACTATTGAGGGTAGTACAAGTACAGAGACAGGAGATGTTGTTACAACCGAAGGGGTGGGCTATGATTTTTACGACACCAAACTAAACTTTATACTAGAATGGGTTTTGACTCATGAGGACCAAGAGGCTGTTGGTGAGCGCAACTCATCACAGGCCGCGGACCAGCCCGCCACCGCCACGCATTACCAAACCGTACCCGGAAAGAAAAATGTATGGGAAGACGCTTGGAACGCCCCATAAAAAAATATATTTAATAAAAATATTTTGTTAAATTATGAGTAATAATAATTTGAGTTCAGATACCCTACTTCTTCATCCAAAAAATGTAAGAAATAGTTATGATGTAAAGCCAACTCAATTAATTCAATATCCGGAAAATGTAAAAAAGCCTTCAAAAGAAATACGTAATAATATTTATGATGGAATTGAATACAGTCTTGGATACATGGGAAGTGGTGTAGAAATGAAAAACGGAAAAGACAGGGCACTGGGTGCTAATTATTTCATTAACACAAATAAGAAATGTGATTCGGAATCATCATCTGCAATCTGTAAAGATAAAGATAGATATGTATATGTTAGAAATATACCAACCGGTACGATACCTCCTCTAAACTTAAGTTTTTATGGGGCGACAGGGTGCAACCTCACTGGACTAACGGAAGGCCGAGGCCTGGTTCCAGGCCTCGTTGAGGATATATATGATTTCAATCCTATAGAATTGGCAATTGCTGCATCTGGGAATGGTAATCTTGGAAGTGATAGTTGTAAAGAGATGACATTACCAATTGGATCTCAAATATATAATACAGATAAAGAAAATCAGACTTGGAAATGGGAATCTAAATGTACTAGTGGTTTTCATACAATGACGGAAACAACAAATGATGAATTGAATAGAAAAGTTCGTAATTATAATCCAAATATAAAAAGAGCTCGGCTACCTGGACCACTGCAGCTAAGGGAAAATTTTAAATCCTCGACGACCGATGCACCATCAGTAGCGTTTGCGCGCATAATTATTATTTCTGCAGCAATATTGGCATTGTTACGTTCTCTTAAATAAATTTATGATTATAGATTTTAAATTGTAAATTATTATGACGGAAACAAAAATAAATTTTGATATAGTTATGGTAGTTATAAGCTCTTGTGGTGATATTTACAATAAGTTAATTGAAATATATTGGTTACCCATTATAGAGTATATCAGATGTAATAAAATTCCAATTAAGATAATTTTACTATTTGGAAAAGATCAAAAAGTGAATGACTTACCAATACCAAGTGAAAATATTTTCATTTCCGATGTGAATGATAGTTTAATTCCCGGGATATTATTCAAAACCGTCCAATGTTTTAATGATATTGAAAATAAATATAATTATAAACATATAATAAGGACTAATCTCAGTAGTTTCTTTATAATTGATAATTTATTGGAAATTCAGAAAAGTTTGGATAATTCTGGAATTTACGCAGGTGTCATTGGAGAATGCTACGAGGGTCGGGGTCATTTTTGTTCTGGTGCTTGTTTTTGGATCACTAAAGATGTATTAAATACTTTAATTCATTCAGATTTAAAAAGTGTTCAACATTTAAACGATGATGTAGCAATTTCAATAGTATTAAAACAATATGATATAAAATGTATGCCTAGATATCCCATCACATCTGATAAAGATATTGAAAATAAAGAATTATTAATACATCAAATAATAAAAAACAATCACTATCATATACGTATTAAAAATGAACGAAATCGAAATTTAGATATCAAATATTTCAAATGTTTCTATGATTTACTGTATAAGTGAATATATAGAGAACGCGAAAGTGTTCGCGTTGGCGGCGATGCTGCGATGCCGGGTACAAGCCTTTTAAGGCTTGGATTGCTTTTTTGAAGCAAGCCCTGTATCACAGTGAAAGCTTTGACAGCAGTCGTACGTGGATATAGATTACTATCCTTGGCGACCATGATGTCCGCCGTCTGGCGCGCGCCGCGGATCATATTGTACATTGTTTTAATTTATTGGAAAAAGATCATTTGGTTCTGTTTCAGAACAAACATTAACGTTATATTCATCATTTTCCACGTCGCATGTTGCCAACCCTGAACAGTAAACGTCGTCTATTTTGTGATATAAAGAATACAATTCTTTAATCTGTCGTGAATGTTTCTCAAAAGTGGTGCGGAGAAGTTCCTTAAGCTCCGCCTGTTCTTTTTTTAGAGATATTAGTGTTTTAGTAATATCATCTAATCTATTAGTATTTTCGGTTTTATTTTTGATACGATTAACTAATTCCGAAGCTTGCATAATAATTAGTTATATAAAATTTTCAAGTCTTTGGCATGAGCGACTGCGACGCGTGTGCCGATTGTATATGAAATGATATTCAAACATGTTTGAATAATACTAGAGTTATATAGAGGTAAAAAAATAATAATGCAGCAAAACATGTTTTGTGGTGCGCATTTTGCCCCCAAGGCAGCACCCTGGTGTTTTGTTTTAAATATGTAATATCCACAGGCGGCGCTGGTTATTGTCGCCGCCATGGTCGGTAATATTTCATTATACATAGAAAATACTATAGTCGCAGTGGCGCTATACATAGAAAAAAGACTATATGATATGTAGTCAGCGAGTGCACCGTTCACGCAGGGCGTCGCCGTCGGCGTCGTCAGAGAACCTGCAAGACCATATTCACAATTACTCCACGATACATCAGAACTCATGTTATGATTTTATAATATTTTCCACCTATCTATGGCGCACATATAACTTATAATCTTGTTGTTAATTCAAGTGCTCTTTCCTTAAAATCACTGAAGACTGTAATCATTGCAAATGCGATTACAACACCACCGTTAATTTCCTTTGTTCTGGTATGATCATAACCATACATACCATTGAATACATATGGTATACTACGTACAAAATGTCTTAAATAGAATGATATTATTGAAATGGAACCAGCCTGTAAACATGCTTGTAAAAATAGTGTTTGTGTAGATACTTTTTCGACTGGATATTTTTCTGTTTTAAACAACATTCTAAAAAATTTGTTAAATACACTTATAAATATAATAGAACCAATAAAATAGTATATACCTAATAATCCTATATCAATTACCTTAATATTTCTTAACATAATACTATTCACATCCATTAACATAAAATTTATTTTATTTGTTCCGGCGTGTCCCCGCCATGATGGGCTTAAAACCATATATTTGTCATTAATTGTTTTGAACCTTTATTAGATATGTTTACTGAATGAGGCAAAATTTCCCGGTCATTGTTAATATGTTTTACGTAATCTAAATGTTGTTTTAAACCAGTCATAATTTTTTGGGTAGAATAATCCAATACCTTCTTATTAAGTTCCATGACCTGATTTAAAATATTCTTAGGTTGATTTTGACTATATTGTAAGTACATAGAACGCATTATCAAAACTAACTCTTCATTACTTTGATTTCCAATTACATGTTGTTTGTTTGTGTTTAACCACACTTGGTAACGAATCTTAGTATGTAATGCTGATATATTTTGTGTACTGAAAAAAGCTTTGCTTAGAGGTGTTGAAGTCTGAATACCTTTCAATTGTTCCATTGTTATAAACTAATGTTTTATTTTAAATCCACACAAAATACACCTTCTTCAATTTTACAAATTGCGTCCATATGGAAACAGAAAATTATATAAAGTCCGCCTAAATTTCCTAATTGGGTCATTATTAACAGTTATTAATTCTATTTCGAAACGTAGTTCCGAATTTGCTGGTATCGAAGGTCTTCCATTGGAATGTGCAGCTTTGTCTCCGTATCCAAGCGATGGTGGTATTAGAATAGTTCTTTTCCCTCCTTCTTTCATTGTTTTTAAACCAAATTTCCAACCAATTATAACTGGCGAAATATCATACTCGAAAAATAATCCATGTTTATTATCACGCTGTCTAGAATCATCAAATTTAATGCCGCTATCACTCCCTGGTGCATAAAACCAACCTTTATAGTGTACTTCAAGTTCATCACCCTTTGATACAGATTTTCCTTCTCCCACTATTTCATCTTTAAACATTATACCACCATCACCCGCGGCAAAGCCACCCGTGTCGATGCATACATCTGTGGCGTCTCGTGGGAATCTATGTCTATGCCTATGCGTATGAGGAACCAAACAATTCGATTTGATTAGTAAAAATAAGAAAAGAGCAGGCCGAAACATTTTAATATAAATTCGTGATTTAATCTTATATATATCTTTTAATCGTCACATATACAAACATCGTTATTTTCAATGTTTAAAAGTTTCTTACGTATTTTTTTTACAGGTCTATTCTCAAGTTTTAATATGGTTTCCGCAGAAGCTGGGTTTTCTTTTATTTTTTTTCTAGCATCACACACATTATCCCAAAATAATTTAATATTTGGAGATATCATCGAGAACCATTCTTTATCGCGTTTTATTGTAGTTAACGAATATTTTGTTAGTGTCCAGTAAAATGCTCTGATAAATTGTTTATCCGAATTATCAAATTGATCCGTTTCTGAATCGTACCAATTCATTAAAGTATCTTCATCTGAACCAATTGGTGAATAAATATGTTTTATGTTATCTGGATTATCAATAAATTCATATTCTATTACAATACCATAGTATTTGTTGTCCATAGTATTATTTCTTATTTTGTTGTAAAAATCAGTCATCGTATTTTGTTCATTGATTACACATTCGAAGAAATCACATATTGGTAGATTGCAGACTTCCATCTGAAGTTGACATTGAACCCAATAGTTCCATTTTGGAATACCAGTCAACCTTCTGCTAAATAAACATTTAATTTCGAGCATTCTTCCTAGCATTTTAGGGTCTGCCGCTTTTGTAACAATACCATCAGGAGATGCTCCTATGTAATCAATTTCTTTATGTTTAATGCATCCATATTCACTAACTGTGCAATTATTAATAATTTCATATATTGATTGGGCATTTTGTTCATGTCGAATACCATGTGAAAGAGCATTTCCTCTAATCATTTTGCTATTTTGTGTAACTTTTGATTCAAAATAATCTAAATAAGAAACAGATGTTGATTTATCAAAAATATGAGACAGGCTACTAGCTGTTAATACGCTACTTCGGTATACATACCACGCGGGGGTTCTTTGTTCTGGTTGTGGAATGTTGTTTAACCATTCTAGTATTATTTCTACATTATCAACTGCACCGAGTACTTCAGTATCTCTAGCCATAGAACGTGAAATATATGGGATATGTGATTCAACTTTACAATCCGAATATTTTCTCACTTCAGATTCTAACCATTTATCATAAAGGTTTACATCTTTTATATTCAAAGAAACTAGAAATGGTTTCATAAGCATGTATTTTTCTTTGAATAAAATGATAGTGTCATTTTTTTCAACTAGTTTACAAATTGAATCAAAAAATGCATCAGACATATGTTCAGTATTATATTAATATTAATGAAATACGTTTATAGTTTATAAGGATTCTTATGATTTATTACAAAGAAATGATTATCAACTATTTCCCATGGAAATATATCAAATTCGATTGAATCAACATTTCTTGGCAATAAGCAAAATTCTTTTATGTCTTGCAGCGCGACTATGCTGCACCGCGCGGTCAAGTTACGTATATTTTCATATTTAAAATGTGAAATATCTACAACATTATTATGACAGTCTTTACAAACAATTTTAGAACAATTTTTAAAAAGGGGGAAAGAATTTTCAAACCGTGCGTCCGCGCACGCACTCGCGTATGGGCATCTATACAAATATATACAATATAATGAGTAATGTTCTATTTTGCGCAATATAAATAAAATTATAGTTGAAAATCTATAAACAAATCCGTGTAGTATTTTTACATATAAAGTACTTTTAAAAAAATTAAAATTCATACTAATAGATAATGATAGAGCTCTTAATAATAATTATTTGTATTTGTATTTTGGCTACTCAAGTTTATATTCAAGACTGGATGTCGGTAATTATATTTATAACTATCCTCTCCCTGTGTCATTATGTTACGAAATTGGATACATATATTGCATTTGGATTAGCTGGAATATTGGCATGTTTGATGAATTTATTCAGCAGAATGAGATTAGAGAGTTTTTCTAACGAAGATGACGAAGACGAAGAAGACGACCTCGATGAGGAAGATGAGGAAGACGACGAAGACGACGAAGATGACGAAACGATGCCGGAGGAGGTGGATGCCGAGGATGCAGATGATGCACTTGCAGAACTCGTAGGACAAGACGCGGAAGAGGATGGAGAACATGAACATACTTTTAGTCACAAACACCCACCTAGTAATAGTACTCATGAACATTTTAGTTCTAAGAGTAATCCTATTGATGTTAATACAACAATTAAAGATGCATTAACAAATTTTGATCCTAAAACTCTGAAAAATATGACAAAAGATACAACTAAATTAATAAGAGAACAATCTGAATTAATGAAAACCATTTCTCAGATGCAGCCAATAATTGAAAAAGGTATGGGTCTTTTAGATAAATTCCAGGGAGACGGTAAAACCGAAGAATTATTTCAAAAATTTGCAAAGCTCCAAAAAATTAAGAACAGAAAAAAATAAATGCTACATGTGCGTTCATCTATTTATAGATAACAAGTGAGAATAATTTATAATGGAAGAAGACAATTCCACTACGACACCTTTAACTCAATTGCCTAAGAATGATAAAAGTGATTCTGATCTGGTTAATAAAATTTTAACACAATTAGAAGAAGTACCTAAAGATGATATAGAGCTGGTGTCGAATGCGCCGCCCTTGGTGGCGACTACACCGTCAACACCAAAAAAGATGAAGACTGTACAGGAGGTGGAGGTGTCTGATGATGAAGTTGTTGAGATGCGTGGAATAGAAGATACCCTACCTTCACCAGATGCAATAAAGGGATTGTATAATTCATTCGATATTGAAAAAATATACGCCTCTTTAAAAATATGCGCTGTATATTCTGTGGTGTTTTTGTTATTTTTACATTTTCAAAATAATTTTAGAGGACTTTTTGAAAAAATCCCGTATATTAAAAATTATATTGGTTTCGCAGGAGAAATAAATATGACGTACAAATTATTATTATCTTTTATATTTGGAATAGTTGTTTTTGCTATAGACACTCAGGCAAATATTTAATCAAATTTTATTAAATATGATGATTCATTATTTTCAATTTTAACAGGTTGATATTGTTTAAAATTCTTTGGTATAATTTGATAAACAACAAATTTAGAAGCTCTTACATATTTTTCTTTAGATGATACTGTTCTATTAACACAGCGTAGTATTTGTCTTAAGATAGTTATAGAATTTTTTGGCGTTATATCATTTAAATATGTTCTTGCCTTACAAGGTATGTAGTATTCTTCTAGCCTTGGTTTTAATTTATAAAGTTTTTCTACAGTCCCCATAACCTCTATATCTTTCTTGGAAAAATTGGTAACATCATCGAAAGATTGGAGACCGAATGCCTGTAAAACTTCTAAGCAAAGTTCATCAGGTGGATTAGTTTTAAAAAGTTGGTTCTTTACCATTAATATATATCTTTTCTTTTACTAATAATTGACAATTAAAAATTATGAGAGAATTCACATATTTCTCAGTTAAGTGTTAAATCATCTACCCACCAACGATTAGACAGGTACGGAAGATTACTAGTAAGATATGCTTCATCGGAATCCATTTTTGTTTGTTTGTCTTGTTGTTTAATTAAACTGGGTCCTCTATTAGCAATATCATATATTGTTCCGGGGTTAATAACATGATTGTAATATTGCATTTTTGATAAATATCCTTTAAAACCTCCCTTTTGTGTTATGTGTAAATTATAATAATTTTGTCTTGGTAACGATTGAAGTGTGTGTGTTGTCTTTAATCTACCATTGATGTATACATTTGATGTAAAATTTGATTGAGTGTAAATCAAATTAATCCATTTCTTTATAGGTAAATTACTAATATCTACGTATTCTCTAACGGAATTAAATGTATTAACATATAGTCTTAAAGTGTTATCAATAGGAGATAACCAAAGACCAGGACACATTATTTCATTTGATTCATGAGGTAATACATCCTTTGTCGTAGAACTTAGTGTTGGTCCTTTGTGAAAGACATGTCTCCATTTTTTACTACCATCCCAAGTGCTACCATCAATCCACATCCACACAGAATACGAATATTCAAGACCGTTTTCATTTAGAGATCTTGGTAATGTGATACTACCTTCATAGTTTGGGTCTTGAACTGCAATTCTAGGTTTTTGAGCATCAACATAACCTGAAAAAATAACAGGTGCGTCATTGCTTGTATTGGATACCTTTGTGATTGCCATTTTAATGATTATCCACACTATCCATATTACAAAACAAATAACAATACCCGAGAGAATTTCAATCGCAACTGAATTATCAGTTTCATCTAATTTTAGAAAATTGGTTATTCGATCCATTTATTATCTACAATTTTTTATATTAGATATTATCATTATGGAACCGAAACGAGTTTTAAGTGGTGTTGCATTCCTTATCCTAATTTTAGCTATTTTTGCTGTTATTTATATGACACTTAAAAAACTTTATAACCCTTTTAATACAGGTATATTGATAATTGATAAACCTGTAGAAATTACATCAGATATGGTCCCCTGTGTTGATACAATGCCGGATGGTTCTGATCATACATACAGTTTTTGGATGTTTGTAAGTCATTGGTCAAAAACTCCTGGAAGACCAAAAATAGTATTCAAACATAAATACTCGAATTACACATTAAATGTTGCTGTTGGAGAAAATGATGCCGATTTAGAAGTATTTCTAACCGATAAGAATGGATTGAAAGTATCCAGAAAATCGCACATGTCATACTATTCAAAGAATGATAGTCAGTATTATAGATTAGCAAGAGAGCTTGACAACGATAATACACATGTTTTACAAAATTTACCATTACAATCGTGGAATCAAATCACGATGAGTGTTTATGACAAAACTCTTGACCTGTATTTAAATGGAAAACTAGCAAGAACTTTTGTTTTGGCTGATGAATTGCAAATGTCAGATGACGCACTTATTCAAGTAGGTAATGTTGGTGATGAAATAACTTTTAATGGTTTTGTTTCAAAGTTCAGATATTATCCCCGTCTCGTAACTCCTCAAGAAATATACAAAATATATTTAGCTGGACCTGCTACCGAAAGTGAATTATCTTATGAACGTGATGCCCAAAAATTAAATTTAAACCTGTCTTTAGGAAACAATGGTCCTGCCTGTGCTACGGCAGAATAAGAACGAATAAATAAATAAATTGTAATAGTAATGGCAACTGACAAATCTTATTTAAATCCAAAATGGTTGTACGATTTAAGCAAAATCGGCGAGGCTGGTGCTCTCCCATTAAAAAACGATGATGATTTGAAAGTATTTTATGATACTGTAAAAAATGATGCGAATTTAGGAAATGCTGCTTCAGGTTTGCTAAATATCATTAACAATAATGCGGCAGCTGCAGACCAACAAACATTCGTCGTAAATGCAGAATATTATTACAAAGTGTATTCGTCTCTATTAACAAGAGAATATCATGATAATCTCGCTGAAAATAATGGATTTTTCAAAGGATTGAAAAAATATGCATTTGAAGCAAAAAAGAATAGACACATGCATTTAAACGAAGTTCAAAATACTGCGCAGAATGCAACTGATAATTGGCAACACACTTCAGAAGAACTACGTATGCTTTATAACCGTTTAAGAGGTAACCGTAATCATGAATATATTAATTTAATCGATGATAATTCAACTTTGCAACGCCAAAGAGATTTAAGTAATGACCTCTTCATTAGAAGAAAAAATATGAATCAATTCTTGAGAGTTTGTACCATATTTCTTTGTCTATTAATTTTAACTGGATATATGAGATATAATAATTTCAATATGGCAATGCTAACCGTTGCAAATCTAATTATATTTGTTCTGTTTGGTATTACAATAATTGCAATGATATTAAAGGCAGATAAAATGCATCGCCTAGACGCAAATAGATTAAGATTTAAAGGATGGCCCGTATTAGACGAAATGCAACAAGCAAAATATACAGGTAATTGTGGTATTGACGAAGGAAATGACCAAGGTGCAACACACTGCCCAAATAAAAGATAAAAAAATGAAATGCGAATATTTTTATATTCAAATAATACACAATAATGTTAAATGGCGCATATCATTTTGAACTGTGTATTAGAGAAAAGTAAATTAAGAATCAAATTCCACTCTTATGTTGACGTTGAAGGAAAGCGATTTAAAAATGTGTATAACAATGAGTATAATTGTCGATTCCCAACAAAATTGAGAAAAAATGGAGCATTTTATAAAATATTACCAAATGATTTGACTCTGAATTCTAATAATAAAATTAAACCATTTTATTGCATAAAGGGAAAAAATATTGAAGTTGTTAATGTTTTAGATGTTGTTGACATTTTTCCAGTAGAAGAGTGTATGATCTGTCTTGAGAAGACTCCTGAAGTAACACTTATTCCTTGTGGTCATAAAATTTCCTGTAGAACTTGTTATGAGATATATAGACATAGAAATAATAGCTGTTTCTTATGTAGAATTAAAATTAGTCAAGCATTAGCTTAGATAATTACTGGACCAGAGCGCCACAAGCACCGGTGATGAATGATAGTATGCTGATTTTTCATATATTATTTTTTGTATTTCCAAATCCGGACATTGTGCCAACAATGTCCAGCCAAGGGAAACATTTTCCATTTTAGAAGTATTTGTTTAATACTAAAAATCTTGAATTTTAAATTGCGTAAATAAATAAGAAATAAATTATATAGCTTCAATATGACAGGAGGAACACTACAATTAACAAAATATGGTGCACAAAATGCATATTTAAACGGAAATCCTCAAATGACTTATTTTAAAGCAGTTTATAAGAGACATACCAATTTTTCTATGGAAATGCTTCGATTGGATTTTGAAGGAACTCAAAACATTGCCAATGATGTCGAAACCCAGTTGAAATGTAAAATCACTCGCAACGGCGATTTAATCAATAAAATATATTTTTGTATAAATCTTCCTGACATATATTCAGCGCACTTCTACGATAGTGTAACTAATAACAACTCAAACGCAGAATTTGCATGGGTGCCAAATATTGGGTGCCAGATTATAAAAAAATGTAATCTAGCAATTGGTGGAAATAAAATTTCAGAAGTGTATGGTCAATGGATAGAAATTTGGCATGAAATATTCCTTGATACGGCAGGAAAGAATAATTTTGATAATATGATTGGGCATCAAGCTGATTTGTTTATGCCTTCACATAATGGCTGGAACGCGGGTGTTTATCCATCCTCATCATTAGATCGAGCATTGAGCAAGAATCCCGATTCAGATGATATTTACTTTTCTAATTTTAAAAAAAATTCTTTCTTACAACCCCCGTCAATAAGAGGACGAAAACTGTATGTTCCCATTCCATTTTGGTTCTCTACAAATCCAGGTTTAGCTTTACCTTTGATTGCACTTCAATATCACGAGATAACTTTAGAAATTGAATGTAGACCAATAACAGAATTATACACAATTATCGAAACTAAAAGTGGAGGTTCGATTCCTAAAGGAGCAAGGACAGCTCCTACAAGTGATGAACATCATCATATTGGTAATTTTATAACTGGTGTACAATCGAATAGTTTTCGAGACAATATAGATCTGTCAGATGGCCCTACGAATATTCAGGGATGGAATATGGATACACATTTATTGGTGAATTATATATTTTTAGATAAAGACGAAAGAACAAAATTCGCAAAAAATAATCATGAGTATTTGATAGAGCAAGTATATCGTCAGGATTTTACTGGAGTCATCGGAACAGCCACTTTAAATTTACAATTCCAACATCCAGTTAAATATATAGTATGGTGCGGTCAAAGAAATGACGTTGCTAGAAAATTAAATCGACATAATAATTATACAAATTGGGAGGATGAATATATTCCACCAGGTACAAATGCATATTGTCGTCTTTTAGGATTTGATAATGAGGACCCCCTATATTATAAGACAGATACAAATGGGGAACTAATATATGAAAACAATGAACTTATTCCATTAGACAATGATACAACTGCTAAAAGTGTAGCCTTACTACCAACAAAATTTAATTTCGATTCTTGGAGAGAAGATGCGATTAAATCAAGTCGATTATTATTTGATGGAGTCGAAAGGTATTCTTCACGAGACAGTGTATTTTTTAGGTACGTACAACCTTATCAACATAATATAAAAACTTCTGACAAGAGTGGTATATATTTATATTCATTCGCACTTGAGCCATCAAGATATCAACCATCAGGATGTTGTAATATGTCTCGTATTTCAAATTTACAAATAGAATTGGAAATGTGTGATATTGTACCAAATTCCGATAATTTTGAGACATATGATTATAATGTGTTTGTTTATGCTGTAAATTACAATTTATTGCGTATTGTTGGTGGTATGGCCGGCCTTGCTTTTTCAAATTAATTAACTTATATTATATTATAATGACTTGTGTTACAGAGACTGCATTAAAATGTATATTGTTTGTAACTTTAGTATTTTTTATAATACAGGTGTATACATTAGAAGAGAAGTTTAATCCATGGAATAAATACGGAACTGCGACTGTTTTACACGAACACGCATCAAAAAGAACCGGTACAACTAGACTAGAATATGATTATGTTTCCAAGCCTTTTCCATATAAAAATAGACCAGTTACAAATAAAAACTTTAAAAAACCAATATCTCCGATTACTATGAGACAAATCGCTTTAAGAAAACATTATTTGAATAGAGGTAATGGTTTAAACATTGTTTAAATTTTATCAATTTTACTAAAAGCTCCAGTTGCTTCAGAGGTTAACGTAAACACTCCAGAATCTTTACTAAGAATTTTTGAACAATTATGATTTCCTGGTGAATAATGGTTTAAACAATATTTATTACCACATGTACACTCTAACATCACCAGTTTCTTTTTTTTACAGTAAGCACATTTTTGGGATTTATTTTCAAGTGATGGTTTATTTTCATTACTCATGTTAATAATAGTTACAATACATATTTATATTTGCTCCTCATTTTTATTATAAAGTATCTTTCAAAAGAAATAAACCATACACATATAATTTCTCATTTTCTGGACATTCACCAATAATATTATTAAAATATTCATCTTTTATTGTATTTCCACTATCCATTTTACGCCATTTATGTTGATTTATCCTTGAGTATGCAACATAATGACCAGCATCATCAATATCTTGACCCATTTCTTTCACTTCTAAACAATCATCTGTTAAAACGAATGAAATACATATATAGTTTTCTTTATATTGTAAAAATTTACAAAGTTCTTTTGTTGTATTTATATATCCAAAATCAGATTCCAACTTTAATTTGCCATCTGGGCCACCACGCGGCCTGGTACGTCTTTCAAAACAAGCTAAAAATAAATCAAAAGTTACTCTAGCATCACCAAAATCACCTAAATCACCAAAATCTTCAGGACGCCAATTATATTTTGACAGGATTAAATCATATAATTTTGAATAATTATCATTAACCCATCCCCCATCAGGATTGTTTTTAAATACCAATAACTGCTGCTTCAGTTCATGTAGACTATGAGAATCGTGGTCATCTCTTGCTTGTTTCTCATAATCTTCTATGGTTCTTTCTAATAGAATATTAACTACATATTCATTAGAAAGAAAAGCATATAGAGACGAATTTATCCAACAACAATTTTTACCATTGTTATTATTTTTTAAATTTAAAGGATTAAAAACAATTTCTGTGTTCATTGAGTCCTTAAGAATACATGTTTTCGGAATGTGTGTAAGAGATGCTTTCCGACGGCGCATTTGTATCGGTTCGCGCTCATCATCTGCATCCGAACCACTAGATGTATCACTACTACTAGATGTATCACTACTACTAGATGTATCACTACTACTAGATGTATCACTACTACTAGATGT
>MDSV01168712.1_pt1 | contig 18910 bp, 18 predicted proteins | sample 810851 | NCBI WGS metagenome assembly MDSV01 (sample SAMN05326640, study PRJNA326480) | marine metagenome | isolation source: seawater | place: Atlantic Ocean: North East | collected 2012 | reverse complement strand
GGTTCCCGCTTTCATCATCCCCATATGCAACACCGGGATACGGGAGCAGGGTCGTATCAGCACCGCTCAAATTGGGAAGAGCAACAACCCCAACCTCGTTCAGTCCCGCCTCAGCAGCGTAGAGCGCTTTTTTTTCTGCATAGCGATATTGCTCCATTGCCGATTCATTAAATGCATTCTTCAAATAAGACAGGGTTAGAAACATGGATACCATCATAAAAAGAACAGATATAGGACCAGTACTTCCCCTATGGTTAATTATTTGTTTCAAATGATTCTTATACATTCTTATTCAGATAGTAATTTCCTAAAAAAACTTTACGCTGGAAATAATGCTCTTCCGTTACGACTTTATCATTCTCATAAGTCTCAGTCTCTAACTCCATTACCAGTTCTATTTTCAATAGCGAGGTCTTAAAATTGGTGCTACCACCATTTGAACTAGTTTCTTGGTCAATAGAGAATTCACTAATGCGAACCTCTCTCCTGCCGTTATCAAAAAAATAACTATATCCTGGCATATTCAATTTATTCTCAAAAGGCAACACTCCATTAAATTTTATTCCCTGACTTCCATGAGCTGTAACGGTCAACGAAGGAACCACCGCTGTATATTCATCATATATCTTCAGACGACTAAATCCGTTCAGACCATCGATGGATACTTTATGGGCTTTATTTAATTCCTCTGCAATTTCTGTCACAATTATATTTGCATAGCTCCTGACTTCTTGTCTGGCTTGGTCATTGTGATAGTGAAACAAAACGGCCTGCGATGCATAGGTAATTCCAAGACCAATCACGCCCATGACCACGATTACAGCCGCGAGCTCTACAAGAGTCATACCGGAGTAGCTTTTTTTAAAATTTTTCAACGCTATCATAGGACACTCATCACGGTTGATAATTTTCTAGATCTAGTAACAAGCTGATTATCATTTTTCCCAGTCTGCAAGTAATCTTTCCACTCAATCCAACAATCGATTCTATATCTGGAAAATATCGCACTCCCGTACTCTGTCTCTGCGTCTACATTATCAATATCATAGAATAGCCTTCCTGTGATCTTATGCTGACTTTGACTGTTCCCAACCAAGTATACCTGCTGCCCCTGAAGATCTCCTGTAAGGTTACCAATGGAGATACTTCCGTCAGCAACGCGCCCTTTCCAATATTCTACATAGTTGATTAATTCATTCGTTGCAAGCTCACGAACCTCAATCGAATGTAGCTCTCCTCTAGCATGAACCACACCCATAAGCAATCCCAATGACGCAATGGAAATGATAACCACGGCTATCATTACCTCAATAAAACTAATCCCACTAGAGGTAGTTTTTATATAATTATTAGAGAACATTTTGAGCAAATAACTTTGGATTATCAGCAATATTTTTTGCTATTTTTCTTTCAATAGCATTGTTGGATACCAGCCTCTGTAAATCCTGATCCAGAGATTGCATTCCATCTACTCCTCCTGACTGTATAATGGATGGAATCTGGTAAATTCTATCTTCTCTGATAAGATTTCGAATAGCTGTATTTGCAATCATCACCTCGCAGGCAGGAATTCTCCCTTTTCCATCCTTATGTTTGAGCAATTTCTGAGCAACAACAGCCTCAAGACTCTCAGAAAGCATGGAACGTATCTGACCCTTTTGCCCAGTTGGAAAAATATCAATTATCCTGTCAATCGTCTTAACTGCGCTAGAAGTATGCAAGGTTGAAAGAACCAAGTGACCTGTTTCCGCAGCTGTTAAGGCTAAAGAGATGGTCTCAAGATCACGCATCTCACCAACAAGGATAACATCAGGGTCTTCTCTAAGTGCAGACCGCATTGCATTTGCAAAACTATGTGTATTTGCACCTAGCTCCCGCTGATTGATAAGACTTTCCTTTGTTTGATGGTAGTATTCTACGGGATCTTCAATGGTTATAATATGGCACTTCCTTTGTGTATTTACATGATCAACCATTGCCGCAAGGGTCGTACTTTTCCCAGAACCCGTTGGCCCTGTTAACAACACCAAGCCCCTGTCTATAAGGGCTAAATTTTTTAAGACTGGAGGAATACCAAGATCATCAAAGTCTTTTACAACCTCAGGTATGGTTCGAAAAACAGCCGCCAGACCTTTGATTTGATTGAAAAAGTTAACCCGGAATCGGCCTTTACCTTCTAGACTAGAAGAAAAATCTATTTCTTTATTTTCTTTGAATATCTTTTGCTGCCCTTGGTCTAAAACCTGAGGTATGATACTCTCCATATCCTCCTGCTTTAACACTTCTATATTCATGGTCTCCATAGTACCATTAATCCTGACCATCGGTATCGAACCAACACTTAGGTGCAAATCCGAGGCTCCGCTATCTACGGCGTAAGAGAGAAGCTCATTTAAATTCATAGAAACTATTTCTTAATTATTGTCTGGAGAGCCATACCCACTAAATTTTCCGGTATTAGCGTTATATATAACAACATGGCCTGCACCTCCTGACATTTCCTCAGTGCTGGTGGCGGTTATTTGGTCTGGAAGTGATAACTCGTAGGTCCACTTAAGTTTGGAAGACACAGAAAGATCGAGTTGCCCCTCCGTTTCAAGCGCATCAACATCACCTGGCCACTCGCCCTTCGTTTGATAATACATCTTTGACGCGTTGTTGATATTTGATATTATCGTTCTCGATTCTGAAGCATATGAACTTTTAACATAATCTAAGTATGTAGGTAATGCAATTACAGCCAAGATAGCAACAATCACCACCACAACCATAATCTCAATCATCGTAAACCCTGATTGTTTTTTACGTTCTAAATTCATAATAAAATATCTCCTTATTTTAATATTATTGAATGCTTTTACATTGTAAGTATCTATAACGAAAGGTTACCCTAAACTTAAGCCCAATAAAATAACGAAAATAAGTGTGATATCACTCACATTTTCTTATTTTATTTTAATAAAAGAACCTTCTGGGTAGCAGTGCGTATCCCATCTGTAAGCTGCACAAAATAAACTCCAGCCGAAATCACATTCCCATTGCTATCTTTTGGGTTCCATTCGATTTCATAGTAACCAATGTCGACCTTATCATTGACAAGTTCATTAACAAGCCGACCATTAATATCGTAGATATTAAGCTCTATCATACCAATATTTTTAGTACTAAATGAAATTCTAGTTTTTGGATTAAATGGGTTAGGGTAAGGCGAGAACAGGGCGAATTCATTCGGAACTGTTTCAATATTATTTTCTAGTAAATCACCCACATGAAAAACAACACCATTAAACTCTATCTCTTCTATCTCCCAGAGATAATCTGTGCCATCTCGGTCAGGGATAAGGTCAATCACTTGATAAGAAGAGTCATCAGTAACGTGCGGCGGAATAATAACGTAATCCTCTCTGCTCCCAACATAGATAGCTCTATCTGTTCCCTCTCCACCATTAATTCTATCATCTCCTTCAAACCCTTTTAATATATTGTCCCCACTATTTCCACTTAGTTCATTAACATAAATATTCCCGTATAGAGACCCCAGACCTGTGCCACTTAGACTGACATTTTTTAGATATTGAGATCTGTGTGTATAAAAAAGAGAATCTACAAAAAATAAATAAAAATTTCCTTCATGATATTCAGGCAGTGTAGCTGTGTAATTCCACATACTACCAAAAAACCCTTCAACTATATCGAATAATAAAGGGTCACCATCTAACATCGCGTTTCGATTATCAAAAGCATATTCATGTTCACCGCAATATCCGTCACCATTCGGGTCGTGTCCCCATAAGCCAAAATAGGACTCAAGGCCCATGGCAAAATACCTCTCATCATAATCATCTGCAGAAAGACTAGAAAGCGGCTGATAATATTCATCTTCAATGGCCTGTTCCATCGCATTATTAATCATAGACTGTATCCCTGGAGCTGCAAGTTGAATACCATATGTATGAATAAAATGCAATACCCTCTCATAGCTCACATCTCTACCAGTACTATTCATGTAATCAATACTGCCTTCTGGAAAAACTTCCGTCGCAAGAAGGTTTTGCCCAATAACACCAGCATCAAACAAAGCCTGAAGATGCGGATTGCTATATTCGTTCTCATTATTAAGAAGAAATAAGATGGCATTGGTAGACACAATAGAGTTAGCTATTAAAGTCTTATCGCTACCCAGCTCGCTATTTGGAATATCTTCAAGGCAGGATTCGAGGATTTTTCTAACATGGATAATCTGGTCAAGAGTAAAGTCATCCTGTATCAACAGAGGTATTGATTCACCATCAGGAGCGACTATATGAGTATATCTATTTGCTACTGCAGTGAATAGAGAATCAACGTTACCAGGAAGAGGAACCACCCCATTTTCAGCTTCTGAAATATCTATGAATGGCAATCTGGGGATTGAATCAAATCCATTTACGACCATCGAAACAGGAACTGTGACTGGAGTCAAATCAGTAGAGAGGATATTGATTAACGCATTGTAATTACCCTCTTCTAATCCCATAGCAAGTGCCTGGACATAAAGATTAACCGATTGATTACCATAAACAGAACCATCCAATGTCCCATTATCAGTTGAAAGAGCTAACCATGGAATGTCTTCATCGGTGTAGGTCTTGGCCTCCCATGAAAGTCCCGATATCGCAAAGGCGTCACCTTCACTTGACAACTGCGTTCCTTCTGTACCGGATGCATTCTGCCATCCTATTGTTGCAGCATTGGATACCCCTGATATCTCAGCGTAGTTACACCTTATTCTTCCATCGCTATATAGTACAAGTTGAAAATTATAAATTCCTTCACCAAGGCTACCACCCCAACGAACAACGTTGTCATACCATATTACTATCCGGTTATCGTTTGTGTGATAATAAATATCACCAGAAGAGGATGAGCTACCATTATTATTGTTAGGATTAAGATCATCAAAAAAAGCAAAAATTGCTGGTCTTGGCATATCAGCAGATGGAATACTTCCATTTTCCCAAGCTGTCTCATTCTCACTATCCCATCCAACCCATCCATTTGCGTTGACCTGTAGGTATGAATATGATTCTCCGTAAAATGGAAAATCAAAGAAAAGATCTATGTCCTGTGATGCGAACACATCATTACCAGAAAATTCCAGTTGTATTGCTGTTTCTGAAATATCTATCCATTCGTATCCTAAGGTAGGCTCTTGGTCAGACATAGCCCAATAGTAGCCACCTGAGTCAGGACCTCCCTGAGGATAGGTGTAAGAATCTGCGCTAGTTACTTCTGCGCTAAAATTTAAAATAGACTCTGGCTCTCCTTCGTTAGAAACTGTGATAGTTTGGACACTATATTCACCGGCATCAAGCTCAAAAGTCAAGACATCAGGATCAACCGATATAATTGGTGGACCAAAAGAGACCGTGAAGGAAATGGAGTCACCATCATCGCTGACATTAAATAAATTTAGTCCTCCAGCCCCACCGATACCATTATTATACAAAAATGAAGATGGGTCTGTTTCATCATTCAAAATAGTATGACCATAGGATGCGCTATAAGGTGCCTGGTCAAAATTTCCAGTATAATTCAAATCTCCACCTGGTCGATAGACATAGAGCTCATCCGGCGGACCTTGAGCATTACCGTTTCCAGCTTCTGGATTTATTCTGTAAACAACCAGCCCCGATCTTGGGCCCGGTGCATTGATGTCATACATCCCTTCCTGCTTGCGATATTCCAATACAAAGTATTCACTATCAGAATTTGGTGAAACAATCTTATAGGCTGTGTTTTCTTGATTCTGTAGTGGCTTCAGACTGTATGTTCCACTCTGGCTAATCTCAACCATATCAATCCAATCAAAATACTTCCATTTAGTAAATGCACTTGGGAATTGAGGAGGATTCCCGTTAGAGGCCATAACATCCCAGCCACCAACAGGCGTAGGAGCTCCTCCTCCAGCATAGTGATAGTAATCTGGAGCGCCCAAAACATGACCAAACTCATGACATAAAACACCTACATTGAAATACCAAGATTCAGACAGCATAAACAAATAGTCATAAACCTGAGCTCCATTAATATAAACATCTTGACCATATAACGCCCATCTGTGGGGCCATAATAAATCAGCCCAATCACCAGGAGACCCATAAATAACAAAAGAAACACCATCTACAAAGCCATCAGCATTCGCATCTACATCAATAATAGGAGAGACACTGGCGCTAATAGAGTTGATTGCATTTGCTAAAAGCGTATGCTCTCTCTGAGCTCTCTCTGTATCGCTCTGATACCCATCAGGGTTTGCCCCAGAATAAGGGGTGTAATAGCTACGGTTATATTCATCAACATAAGCAGTATTCGAACCATTAAATGTTCCAGGATAGTGAAAAGTATTTACTAGAAGATTATTGTAGGACACATCCCAAAAATAATGCCTCAACGATGGCTCATCCTGTTCTGTTTGAAAAACAGCATCATAATAGGATCTAGGCTGAGTAAATTCAGGGTCGTCCGCAAATCGGATGAAAACATTGATCTGTGAAATCTCTCCAGAGGTAGGAGCGTCTCTGCTTGCGTGTTGATTGATACCTTGGCTATAAAACGTCTTTTTTCTATTGTAACTATCTATGGAAATTGCATAACCGGGGTCTAAATCAAAGCTTCTCGGGTGACCATCTCCCACTATGAGTTCGGACGGTATAAGTTCTGCATCGTCATCTAATGCAGCGTAGTAATAGTATCCATCGATTGGATTCATTATAATTGTGTAATCCTCAACATCATGTAATCTTCTTGCATACTGATCACCGGTAATGTAACAATTAATACTGCGACCATTTGGCTGGATTATTGTTCTAGGAATATCTTCAAACCATGTCGCGCTTGCCATGGATAACATTAGTATCCACAGAATAGAATTCCTTAGGATTAGCATAGGGAAGAATTAATTATTGATTGAAAAAGTAAAACCTATTTGAGAAGGGTCATTTTTTGAGATTGAATATATTCACCACCCACAAATAATCTACATACGTAGACACCACTACTTACAGACTTTCCACTATAATCATTGCCATTCCATAAAAACCTCGATATTCCAGGATGGAACCTACCCTCTTTGAGGACCTTAACCTGACGACCACTAAGGTCATATATCGCAAGCCTTCCCTGAGCTTCAAAATCAACAGAAACATCAATCTTAGTAAATGGGTTAAATGGGTTTGGATAGTTTTCACTAAGACTAATACTTGAAGGAATAGAACCTATGGTATTTAAGAACTCAATATCCATTCTTATTTGATGAAAGGTATCTCCATTTTCAGAATTATGTTCTGCGACGAAATTCTGCGTGGACCATTCGGTAAGGTCATAAATCAGCTCTTCGTATCCTAATACTCCTAAGGGAGTGATAAATCTTCGCAGAAAAATTAATTGATCGGATTCTTTATCAAAAGCAATGTAATGAAAAGCCCACTCAACATCATCATTAAATAAAAAATCACAAGAAGAAGTAAAGGTATAAAAGCCATCTCTATCACCACCTATTTCCACCACTATAGAAATATTTCTGTTCTCATAGGTTATCGATGGCGACTCAAGTTGTTCTACTCCAATCCAATGACCCAAAAAGTCCTCTTGGAACTGCCCATAAAGAAAGGTCAATAGAAAGAAAATGAGGCTTGTTATGTATGTCTTATTAGCCATTATCTGAATATAACTATGCCTAATATACGCAGACAAAATGAATTATATAAACAACCTGTGATTTGACTCACTATTTAATCAACATCATGCGATTTGTAGTGATATTTGATATTGTAGACAATTGATAAAAGTATATACCACTGGGTACATTGATTCCTCTATCATTCTTAGAATCCCAAATAGCTTCATAAATCCCAGGAGATCCATATCCCTTTTTTAGAGTTTTAATTAGGCTTCCATGAATGTCAAACACTTTTAATGAAAAGTGAGAAAAATCATCCAAGCTATACTGAATACAGGTTAGTGGATTGAATGGATTTGGATAGTTTTTTAGTATCGAGTAAGATACCAAATGATTTTCATTCAAACCTAAGGTCTCACATTCTATACTAAATGCTCCTATGACACCCAAAGAATCAGACGCAGTCCTACATAGCGATGACTGCCTAAGGCTGTGGTCAGATAAATCTGTTGAACAAAATTCTGGGTCTACATTTATAACACCACCATCAGATGAAAAAAGTATATTCTCATAATCAGAGAACAATTCTTCTCCACCCTCAATATCTGAGTAGTGTACATTGAAATAGTTTATCCCACTTGATTCAGGTGCATAAATTGGTGGGCCTACATTACCCCATAGGATAGAGTTATTCATCGTAATAACAGAACTGTAGATTGACATTGCTGATCCAACGCCTGATATATTTCCAGAAAAGGTAGCTTGGTTAATATCGATAGATGCTTGATTTGCAACTACAGCACCTCCGTAATCATAACCGTTGTTATACTCAAATGCTGTCCATTCTACAAAACTGCTTCCACCAATCTGATACATACCCGCACCTTCAATAAAAGCCTCATTATTCTTTATGGTTCCATAGGATATAATCGGCTGAGCATTTTCAATATAAAGTCCACCTCCCCAGTAACCAATATTATTTTGCACAACAACATTGTTTAGGATTGGCAATCCACCACTAATATAAACACCTCCGCCTTCATTGGCTCCATTATTTCTTATAACAATATTATTGAGAATCGCATCTGATTCTGAAAGATAAATTCCTCCACCAAAGTCTGCTGAATTATCCTCTATGATAAGATCAGACAGTGTTAAAGAACTATTGTTGATAATGATACCACCCCCATATTGGTTAGACCCACCAATGAAGGAGAATCCTCTAATGGTCGCATTATCATTCGATGAACCCTCAATGGTTAAGCAACTTCCACCTAATGCACCTGGGCCAAAAATTGTTTCAGATATAAGACTATTATCATTTAAGTCAAATGCCATAGACTCCAAAACAACTTCCTTGCCATCAAAATCCAAAAACTCAGTATATACACCCGGAATCAATCTAATCGTGTCACCATCTCCAGCAGATGAAAAGGCTCTTGCAATTGTCTCAAAAGGGGCTTCAAAACTTCCATCATTGGTATTGTTACCATTAAGGCCAACGTACCACACTGGCCCTAGATTTACCGGTCCGCATCCTGCCTGAAAACATCCTATGAGGGATCCGTTCGCTCCTCCATCTAGGCATGGTGAGTTTTCTCTGACATAATAATCCCCATCTGATATATTACAGAAATAAGGCTCTTCATCTAAATTCCCAAATCCCCAGTTTAGGTCACCATTGTCATTCACCTCTACCCCATCTTCTCCATTTTGAATCATGCTATATTCAACATCTAATTGAACATCTGTTCCATTTGATCGAAAATGAATTTGAGGTGATCCATTATTCCATACAATAGTATTGAATACAACGACCTCTACATTATCACGCATGTATATACCATTCCCATCAAGATTTGCCGAATTATTCGCGATAGTAGTATTAGATAATTCCACTATCGAATTATTTCTAATATAGACTCCACCACCAGAGCTAGATGAGTTGTCCGCAACAAGACAATATACAAACTCAGGGTCAGCATTATTAATATAAATTCCTCCCCCTAATCCTTCCGCGTCATTATTGATAATATGGACCTCATATGCCTCAAGATCCGCATCATCTTTCAGTGTGATTCCACCCCCTGAATTTAATGCGGTATTTGCATTGAAAATGACATTCTGCATAATAGGAGTGGACTCATTTCGCATATAGCAACCCCCTCCGAATTCAGCGGTATTATCATAGAAGGAGCAATAGTATAACTCTGGGCTGGACTCAGACCTTGAATATAGACCACCACCAACATCATCAGTCTCATTACCATTAATTTGACACCTTACAAATACGGGCGAAGCATTATAACAAAATATACCACCACCGCCTCCTTCGTTTGCGATATTATTTTGGATAATGCAATCTTTAATTAAAGGCGAACTATCCTCACAATAGACACCACCTCCATAAGTATAGTAAGATCCATTTCCATCGGGGTCTTCATCGTTTCCTGAACCATTTTGAAGAGTAAATCCCTGTAATATTGATTCATCATTCTCATCATTTGCAAAGGTTGCAACACTACCATTTTCTTGAGCATCAATAATAGTGGCGCCAATTAATAAAGAATCATTCTCAATAGAATAAAGTGATGAAACGGTGATTGACTTTCCTTCAAAATTAATATTCTCAGGATAAAACCCTGGGCTAACCATCACAGAGTCACCATTGCTGGCTGCATTTATCGCATCTTGAATAGTTGAGAATTCATCTGGAACATAAAATATCTCAGCTAAACTGATTGAATAAATAAAAACAAACGATAAGTAAAATTTATTTTTCATTTCTCTATTTTATTTTAGGTCTAAAATTATAATAAAAATTTAAGTAATTATGTAATGAATTCGCCCTAACCTTTATTAATTTCTTGCCCTTTATAACAATGACTTATAATAACAACGTCTATGCTTGTAGCTATACCTAAAGAAAACCTAAAGAATGAAACACGAGTAGCCGCGACACCGAGTTCTGTCAAGGAACTAATCAAAGCGGGATTGAAGGTCCATGTCGAAAAACATGCAGGGTCAAAATCTCATATTTCAGATAAGGATTATGAGAATGCTGGTGCAATAATTATTGAATCAAAAACTGAATTATTATCAAAAGCTGATATAGTTGTAAAAGTACTCCCTCCCACCCTAGATCAAATCGTCTTACTTAAGCCAAAAACAATTATGATATCCTTATGTCAAACTGCTAGGGATCTCGATACAGTAAAAGCACTGAAAGAACAAACAGTAACTGGTTTTTCTATGCATCTTATTCCAAGAACTACACTAGCTCAAAAGATGGATGCACTTTCATCTCAAGCAAATATTGCCGGATATAAAGCAGTCCTTATGGCTGCAAATAGGCTTGGTATTTATATGCCGCTACTTATGACAGCAGCTGGCACAATTCGTCCGGCAAAGGTTTTAATTTTAGGAGCTGGGGTTGCGGGGTTGCAGGCAATAGCAACAGCAAAGCGCTTGGGTGCACAGGTAGAAGCATTTGATGTAAGACCTATAGTGAAAGAACAGGTTGAGTCACTGGGTGCAAAATTTATTGAAGTAGAGTCAAATTCTGAGGAAGGTGTTGGCGAGGGTGGATATGCAAAAGAAACATCTGATGAATATAAACAACGACAGCAAGAACTGATTCATCAGCATATTAGTAAATCGGATGCTGTTATCACAACAGCATTGATACCTGGTAAACCCGCACCTCTATTGATACCAACATCTATGGTAGATGCTATGAACCCTGGATCTATCGTCATGGACCTAGCATCTGAAAACGGTGGAAACTGTGAACTAACCAAAAAGGATGAGATTATAGAATACAATGGTGTGATAATTGATGGTACATCAAACATTCCTGGAACGATGCCAGTCCATGCAAGTGAATTATATTCTAAAAATGCTACGGCTTTTTTAACATATATGATAAAGAACGGGGAATTAAATCTAGACTTAGAGGATGAAATAATTTCCGGGGCAATGTTCACACATCATGGTGAAATCACAAACGAACAAACAAAGGAAGCACTAAAGGTATAAACATGGACATTAATATACTTACTGTTTTCATCCTTGCAATTTTTGTAGGTTTTGAAATCATAACTAAGGTACCTCCTACCCTACATACTCCACTAATGAGTGGTTCTAATGCAATCTCTGGTATTGCGATAGTTGGAGCTATTATCTCAACAAAAATCGATGGAAATGCAGGAACCTACTTAGGACTTATTGCTGTAATAGTTGCCACGATAAATGTTGTTGGTGGATTTATGGTAACAGATAGAATGCTCAAAATGTTTAAGCGTAAATAATATATCATGGATTACACTAAAATCTTTTATGTTTTAGCCTCTGTACTTTTCATACTTGGAATAAAAAAACTAAGCCATCCAAAAACTGCTCGAAATGGAAATTTTTTAGCTGCTGTTGGAATGTTAATAGCGATTGTGGCCACTCTTGTATCCTATGATAGTATTGATTTCCAGATGGTTATTATTGGTATGGTCATTGGTGCGATTATAGGATCTATATTTGCTCAAAAGGTTGAAATGACACAAATGCCTCAAATGGTGGCAATATTCAATGGTTTCGGAGGAAGTGCATCTGCCCTTATTGCTGCAGCAGAATTCTTGAAACTGGTATCTGCAGAAGAATTCCTAAAAGGTGAACCCATAGATGAGTTTACATTATGGACTATTATTATTTCTATTTTCGTGGGAACACTTACCTTCACAGGAAGTTTTATAGCCTTTGGTAAATTGCAAGGATTTATCAGCGGTCAGCCAATTGTATTCTTCGGTAATCAATTACTAAATGCTTTACTTGCCATTTTATTATTAGGTTTAGGTTTTTTTACCATCGATGCTCCTACAGAAATGAACTATTTTTATGGCGTCATACTCATTTCGGCCATACTTGGTATTACACTGACCATTCCAATTGGAGGAGCTGACATGCCTGTTGTCATTTCTCTATTGAATTCCTACTCAGGCATTGCAGCAGCAGCTACGGGATTTGTTCTAATGAACAACGGGCTAATCATTGCTGGTGCCCTTGTAGGCGCGTCGGGATTGATTTTAACAAATATTATGTGCAAAGGTATGAATCGTTCTTTGGCAAATGTTATTTTTGGCGCAGTTGGTCTAGAACAGGAAACAGGTACAGATGGACCTCAAAAACAGGTTGCTATAAAAAGCTATTCCACTGAAGAAGCTGCTATGATTTTTGATGCTGCAGAAAAAATAATCGTAGTGCCAGGGTATGGCCTCGCAGTTGCTCAGGCCCAACATGCCGTTCGAGAAGTTGCTGAGCTACTGGAGAAAAAGGGTAAAAAAGTATTATATGCAATACACCCAGTTGCTGGTAGGATGCCTGGTCATATGAATGTTCTACTTGCTGAGGCTAATATCCCATATGAGCAACTCAAAGACCTTGATGAGATAAACCCAGAGTTTGAAGATTGCGATGTATCACTTGTTCTTGGAGCAAATGACGTGGTTAATCCCGCAGCAAGACATGACAAATCATCACCAATTTTTGGAATGCCTATCCTTGATGTTGATAAATCAAGAACTGTTATCATTAATAAAAGAACCATGAATACTGGATTTGCAGGTATCCAAAATGAACTATTTGGATATGATAATTCTATTATGGTTTTTGGCGATGCTAAAGACATGTTGCAACAATTGCTTAAAGACCTGAAAGAACTTTAAGCGAAACTAAAAACACTATTTATTCGCTATAAAATTACTAAGAGCAATTATTTTATTTGTATTAATTAAATCCACGCCAGCCGAATATAATATCTTCCATGATTTATCATCATCAGGAGAACCCCAAAATCTTATTTTTTTCCCTTCAAGGTGTACTTTAGAGATTATTCCATTTAAATGATTTAATTCTTCTTTGGAAATATTATTTTTTCCTCTCCAATAAAATTGATCCTTCCAATCTATGCTAATTAGTGGCATCATATTGACTGAAATATTTTTTCCTATATCCGATAATCTTCCATCAAGAAAAACATATCTCTCTTTACTATCCACAAGATTTTCGCTTTTTGGCTTATTTCCTGATAAGATAATAGTTACAGCTCCTTGAATCAAAGAGTCGCCTTCCATATGAGTTAGCATGGGTCTGTATTTTCTCAACAATTTATCAAGAACTAAATAAGTTTCATTTGCTGCAGTCTTTATATCTACAAGCAAGATTAATGGGCCTCGATTTTTTTGGATATAGCCATCATTTTCATTAAAGATTTTATACAAATTATCTAAATATATTTTTTCAATTACTTTATCTTTTTTTTTTAACCACCAATGATGCGCAACGTATAGAGATTTTTTATGTAAAACTATATCTACCTCAATACTTGCAAATCCATATTCTATAGCACGAAACAAAGGAGAATCATTCAAATAATCATTATGGGAATGACAGGAACCACATATAATCTTTTCATCTATATTAGAACAAAGAGTAATTTCAAAAATAAGTGCAATGATTAATATCTTTTTCAATAACAATTCACTCCATCGACAGTCCTAAAGATCATACAATCTGAAATAGAGTTTAAATATTTGAATAAATAAACAATATCTACTAAAAAAACTAAAAACAGACTTATACTAACTATCAATTACAAACCCTTCCCAACTACGCATATAATCAATAAATACTTTACTTAATTTTGCATTTTTGAGATGCTCAGTTGTGAAAGGAGGTCGCCCTGGATTGTATTCTTTATCCATAAGATTCTTTGCCCAATCTGGATATGCGATTCCAACTCGCCCGACTCCTATTAAATCAGTACCTTGGCTTAAAAGTTTAATAGCATCAGAACTAGACCAAACGCCACCAGTACTAATCATTGCTGGCAAATCACAACAATTTTCAATAATAATTTCTGTATATGTTTTAGGACTATCTAGATTAAAACTTGAAACACTAAAGGAATCCCAGCATGATAGATGAATAAAATCAACTCCCTCATCTCTTAGCTTGCAAACAAGATTAATCGAATCTAAAAGGTCTATACCAATACTTTCTATCTCTGGTGAAATACGTACACCAACGATAAATGATTCAGGAAGACTCTGTCTAATGGACCTATAAATTTGTATCAAAAGTCTAGACCGGCCTTCCAAAGTAATTCCCCACTTATCTTGTCTTAAATTTGTTTTTGTACCCAAAAATTGAGATATTAAATAACCATGCGCACCATGTAACTCTATTCCATCAAAACCAGCATCATAGCAACGAACTGCCGCTAAAGTAAAATCTTCAACTATTTTTTTTATATCTTCTTCTGATGCCTCACGTGATAATCCACTATCAGATTCATCGCATTTGAGCTTACTTGCTGATATTGGGGTTACACCTGTCAGCGATTGCGGTGATCGCATTCCACCATGGAATAATTGAGCGAAAATGAGACTATCGTAAGAGCGAACAGCTGTCGTTAATTTAATTAGGTTAGGGATATGGATATCATCAAATAATCCCAACTCACCCTTCCAACCTTTTCCTCCCCTCGAGACATTTGCTGCTGCTGTAGTAATTATCCCGAAACCACCTTTAGCTCTACTTAACAGCCATATTATTTCATTTTTTGATATTATACCACTATCGTAACTCTGCTTGTTTGTCATAGCTGCTAAGACTGCACGGTTATTTGATTTTTTTCCAGCACTTCTAAATGTGTACGGGTCTGTTGGACTATGATTTTTTTTTGGAACTATCATCTAATCTTTCTACCATAAAACAAACAAAAAATACCAACGAATTCAGAGTATCTATATTAATTTTAAACCATCATGTTAGAATTAATAGAGATTATTACATGCAGAATTACAATTATAAAAAATTGGTTACCGGTCTATCAATTAGTACTACTTGTTTATTTATCTTTACCCGTAATTATCATAACATATTATCAAAAAAACAATCCGCAAAACAAACGAATCATTTTAGCTATTATTCTATTAATCATATGGATTATTCAACTGGCATTGTGGAATAAAGGATATAATTATTATTATCAATATTAAATCACTATATGGATGTTAAAATCAATTTTTAAATAGTAATAATCATAACATTAATAGCAATTTCATCATATATCAATCTATCTCCTAAGTTATCAAAAAATTTTCCAGAGCCATATTTCACATCATACAAGGACCGATCAAATATAACTTCAGCATTTGCACGTAATTTTCCATTCAGATTGTCAATATTTGAGTAAAATGATATTGGATGTGTAATGTTCTTGATTGTTAATTCACCATTAAATTCAAACTTTCCATTAGGATTCACTTTATCATCTCCTTGGAATGTCAAATAAGCAACCGGATGTCTTGATACATCAAAAAAGTCAGCATCTTTTAAATGTCCATCTAATTTTTCTTTTCCCCTACCCTGGATATCAGTGGTATTAATAGTAAGCATATCAATTTCAATATTTCCATTAATTGAACCACTATCATTTATTATAATTTTTCCATTCTTTATGTTAATTGTCCCAGTATGTTCTTTTGTTGACATCTGTTTTCCTGTCCATACCAGTTTAGATTCTGAAAAATTAATATCATAATTTCCTTCACTCAGTGATATGCTTTTTTGTAATGATGAGTTGGATGAATTTTCTTTTTTTTGTCCACATCCATTAATAAGAATTAACGGAATCATTAAAAATAGAATGAGTTTATTTTTCATTACAGTATATCCTTGGTTTATTTTTTCTACTAACCTAATAGCTGATAGACATTAGTCTAAGAAATAAAAATTAAATATCCATGTAATCAAAATTTAATTCACATAATACAAATAAGAAATAAGCGACATCTCAATATATATTATTAACTCAATTCAACTGATAGTTGAGATACTAAATTTTTTACTCTTTCGTAACATTGAGGAAGAGATACATCGCTACTGACTTTTGGCTCATCAACTATATTCCAATACTCTATATTCATATCTCTCAATTTATGATTTGACTGGACCATTGGTTGATGCTCTAATTCATCAAGACAAATTATTCTATTATATTTTGATAATTCTAATTCATTGATATGAACTGAAAAATCATTTTTTCTCAACGGTTTGATTCTTAATTGTATCAATTCATCTAAAGCAGGTTTATAAATTGTTCTAGTTATATATGCACCAACTTTCAAACCGGCAGAAAAAGCTGTGCTTGAAATTTGTTCCTTTACAATCAAATGATTATAAACTTCCTCGCTAAATCTGCTCCGAAAAATATTTGCAGTACATACAAATAATACTCTATGCATTACCTTTTATATTTTATCTTTACTAAGGTCAACTTTTACTTTAGATGAGTCTGAATAAAGACCAAGAGATATATATTTTTCACAGACTGCTTCCGCATAATCTTCTGAAAAATATTTTCCTACTTTAAATACGCGTCCGCCTCTGCTTTCCACAGCCTCAAGATCAGGCAATAAATCACGTACTGCACCCATTTGCTTGTCACCTTGAGGAACTATATTCACTTCAAACATTTCCATTTCTCCGCCTGTCTCAGAACTAACATAGTGGGCTATCATTCCAGTAAACTCCGCTACAGCCATTGCCTCTTCATCTGTAACCTCATCATCAGCTTCTGCCATTAGATTAATTAAATCGACTAATCCTTCAGCCACTTCAATATCAGGTCCTTCATCTAAGTACGATTGGACCAGCCTCTTTAAATCTACCAAGTTTGTAACTTCTTGTGGCTTTCCTGGTTCTAGCTTAGGAATATCAATACCCCATTTATCAGAGAATTGATTAATAAGATCTATCTCTTCTTGGGCAATATCATCATCAATAGCTGCTAATTTTTTTAAGATATCAATAATTTTCCGCGCACCTTTTGGCCTTATCATATCATTAATAAGATCACCTGACTCCTTCCCTTCTAATTTTAGTGCACGTCCGAGTAAAGTAAAGAAACCAACTCCCCTATTCTTATCAACAAAATATCCTGTACCTATTAGAGTAAATACTGTAGCCAAGAAAAGGGCTATGACACTTTTAGCAGCAGAAAAATAATCTTGGGTAATAATAATACTATTAAGTAGAAACGGAAATCCAACTGCAAACCCTAGCATTGCTGCAACTATTGAAATACTGTTTGCAACTTCTTCATTCTTCCTTCGTTTCCAAATTTTATTAACAGTGAGATATCCCTTGATTACAGAGAATAACAATGCACTGGATACCAATATTCCGATAAATTTTTCAAATAAAGATAATTCTTCTACACCTGATGCATAAAGAGGAGCAAACATAATTATCGCCAAAATTACAGTCTTATAGTTTTTGTACATGTTTTATTTAATGATTATTTTTATTAAGGTATTGATAATTTATTGTTTTACAATATTTTTTTCGCTCTAATCTAATTCAAAACTATATAATAAGAAATACTTCGGGACATACTTAATTAGCACGTTTTGATGACCTATAAATAAACCAGTCATCATTGGTTATTTCATGAAAATAATTTGCTTCTGATAATAATATATTGGCTGTTGTCTTTTTAACAGCTGCAATTTCTACTCTAACCCCTTCTGCCTTGAGATGGGCTACTAATTCTACGAAGTCAGAATCTCCTGACATGATGATGATAGTATCCACTTTAGATGCCAATTGGGTTGCCTTAATTGACAATGGTATATCAGCTGATTTATGACATGGTACAACAGAGCCATAATAGTTTTCATGCAGTCGTTCCGCAAACTTTTCAGAAATAGATTTTCCTTCACGGAAGTATATAAGTCTATTTAAACCTCTACCATTTAATAATTTAGGAACCAATTTATCAAAATCAATCATTGCCTTTTTATTTTTAGATAACTCATGGATACTTCTTTCAATATTATTACCGTCGCAGAGTATAGCAACTGATTGATTGATTAATATTCCTGACATATTCTTTAGCCTAATTCATTAACAATATCGTAAAACAATTTAATCGATTCTTCTCTATCAATATTGAATTTTCTTTTGCAATAGTGATAAACAATATCTTCCACCAAATCTTCATATTCATCTTTAGAATAAAGATCCAGTATTGTTTCTAGATATTCATCTAGTTCTGCTCGTTGTGATTCATTAAGAGGCATGATAATTTTCCTACCTTAAATTTAACACATAATTTGGAGAGATGGCAGAGTCTGGCTGAATGCGCTGCACTCGAAATGCAGTGTACCCTATGGGTACCGGGGGTTCGAATCC
>MDSV01051113.1_pt1 | contig 18911 bp, 21 predicted proteins | sample 810851 | NCBI WGS metagenome assembly MDSV01 (sample SAMN05326640, study PRJNA326480) | marine metagenome | isolation source: seawater | place: Atlantic Ocean: North East | collected 2012 | reverse complement strand
TTTTATTATCAATAATATTTTTATTATCAATAATATTTTTATTATCAATAATATTTTTATTATCAATAATATTTTTATTATTTATAACGCTTTTATCTTTATTATATTCAACTTTTTGAAATTTTTTATTATTATTATCATCTCTTAATTCCTCTTCGTCACTTAAATCCTCTTCGTCACTTAAATCCTCTTCGTCACTTAAATCCTCTTCGTCACTTAAATCCTCTTCTTCACTTAAATCCTCTTCGTCACTTGCATTTTTTCTTTGATTTTCTATTTCATTTCGTTTTATTTTGTTATTGTTTTTTAATTTTATTAAACAATTACTAAATATTTCTTTTTTATTAAATTTCATAATTTGTTTTAAGGATAAATCAATTTGAAAACTGGTGCTGCTAAACTTTAATCCTGTTATTTGAAAAATAGCTATTATATCATCATTAAAAGTAATATCTTTTTCTTCTAAATTATTTTCGTCATTATCCCAAATTTTTAAATCTAAAACACTCATTTTTCTTTCAATGTTTGTTCTAATTAAGTGTTTACTTGTTTTATATCTTCTTAAACAAGAATGCCATCTATCTTCAATGTCGGTTTGCGTTGGTTCCTCTGTAAACCATAAACCACCTTTACTCATAATATTTTCTATAATTCTTTTTTCAATATTAGATATAAAATCTATAAAATCGAGATGTTCTCTTTCAAATAAAAGATCAGAATATACTTTTTTTCCAGTTATATTTATTCCATTTTTTGTTTTTATTTTAGGTGTTTGAATATATAAATCTTCATCATTTAATTTTATTTTAGCATAATAACCACCACCCTGAACTGCTTTTGGTGTATATAATATAATATTTTCAATATCTAATTTATCTGTATATTGATAAATTGTAGCCATTAATTCATAATTAGAAAAATAGACTTATTTTTTTACGAATACGTATATATTGCGTTTTTTATTTATAATAATTATTTATGAATATCAAAGAAAAAATTTTAAATGAATGTTTAAACGTATTTAAAAGAGAAGACGTAAAAGATGAAATAAAAGAAATTATGAAACCTGTTATTGATATGTTTTTAAAAGAAATATATCCTTATATATACCTTTCTCTTATTTTTGTTATAATAAGTTTTTTATTAATTTTAGGAATATTTTTAATTTTAGTGCGTACCAAAACCTTACTAAATATTATTAAATATCAAAAATAATATAATACTCTTAATAAGTTAAAATATATATATATTGTATAAATGGTTAATAGAAAACGTTCAAGAAAACGTTCAAGAAAACGTTCAAGAAAACATAATCAAAGTGGTGGTGGTTTTTTTGCAACATTAAAAACAGCCATTGTTCCTCTATTTTTTTTAGGTGCAAATAAAAAATATAAAAGAAGAACATCAAGAAAAATATCAAAGAAAAAAAGAAAAATAAAAAATATTACACGAAAATTCAGACGTCTTAGAAGACGTAAATAAATAACATTTAAAAATAATATTTAAAAATATATTTAAATATTATTATATTAAAATGAGTGAATTTCATGAAAATATAAAAAAATGGGTTCTTATCGATAATCAAATTTCATCTTTACGTTCAAAATCTAAAGAATTAAGAGAAAATAAGTGCAAATTAACAAATGATTTGTATACATATGCTGAGAAACATAATTTAGATAATGCTACTATTGAAATATCTAACGGAAATCTTAAATTTCAACAACAGAAACAAACGTCCCCATTAACTTTCAAATTTTTAGAAGAATGTTTAAATAATTGTTTAAGTAATGAAGAACAAGTTAAACAAATTATCAAATATGTTAAAAATAAAAGAGAAGACAAATTCACATACATTATCAAAAGAACATACAATAAAAACAATTAAAGAAAAACAATTAAAGAAAAACAACAATTTTATATATCAATGAGTAATAAATTATTAAATAATATTAAAATTTTAAAAGAAAAAAGAAAAACTGAAAAATTAAATGAATGGTTAAATAAAACTATCGATGATAATATTACAAATAAAGATATTTTTTATTAATTCTATTATGAAATTGAAACCATGTTAGCTAATAAAAATCATAATATTAATAATAAAAAACAATTTAAAAATGAATTAGCCTCATATATATATTTAGAATCTATATGAATAAAGAAGTTGATAGTTTAACTATATTAAAAGAAAATTATACACAAGAAGATTTTTTGCAAAATTCTAAGATATTAGACATCTTAGAAGAAGAGCATAAACATTATTTTTTGTATAACTTTAGATATAATATAGAATTTTTAAAACAAAAATATTACAATTTATACAATTATGTAGATATTTTTAAAAATGATAAAAATAATGTAAATTGGGAAAGACTTTATGATATTATTTATGAATATACAAATAAAAATTATAATTTTGATATTATCTACAATGATCCAGATTATTTTATCGATATTTTAGAAAAACAATAGTTTAAAAATAAAGATAACAATACATTATATATGCAATCAAAAGATTTTATTTATTATGAAGATAAAAATAACAAAATATGTAGTTTGGGTATTGAATTTGATAATATTATAACAAATAATAAAAAAGGATTATTTCGTAAAAATCTCGGTGTTCCTATGTCTTTATTTTTATTAAATAATGAAAAAAATTCATTAATGAATATAATAAATAATATTCATTATACTAATTCAAATACTAAAAAAAATATAAAAAATGGTGGAAAAAGCATAAAAAATGGGAAAAAAAGCATAAAAAATATAATGGAAACGAGTTGCATTGGTAATGAATTATTTGAAAAACTAATTGAATTAAAAAAAAATGCTCCAAAGAAACAAAAAAATCAAGGAAAAAGAAAAAGAAACGCAACAAAAGAACACGTAAATTGTTTTTTTTCTAATTATTCCTTACCTATTTATCCATAAATTTTTTTTATTCTTTTTAGATTTTTTGTTGATTTTTTACAAAAATCAACAAAAAATCTAAAAAGAATAAAAAAAATTTAAAAGTTACTCCATTTATCAGAATTAAATGGTTTTTTTACTATTTTATTTATATTTCTCTTATAAAAATCGAGTTTTTCATTTTCTTTTGAATAAGGAATACTTGGAACAATTTGTTGAGATTTCATCAATTGTCTTTCCGTATCTGACGGTTTATTTTTTGTAGCATAACAATTTACTCCAAATTTAGCATTTGGATTTTTTATATATCCACCATTTATTCCAGGTCTACCACAATTATTCTTACTTTTCGGATTTTTTTTTAAAGCATTATAAGTTTTTTGTTGTGTTGGATATAACGCCATTTGATCTTTTGACCAACCATAACTACACCATTCAGCTCCTTTATTATAAGCTTTTTCTATTTGCTTATAAGATGCTAATTCTCCATCATGAGCTTTGCATAATACTTTAGCTTCTTCATATGTATATACGTTATCACCTATGTGAAAAACTTCATCTTGTTTTGATTTTTCAAATCCTTTTTTTTCCATAATATCTAATTGAATTTCTGGATTATCACCAAACATATTTTTTATTGAAGCACGAAAATCAATTTCAAAAAAATATTGTAACGCATTAACAAAAATTAAAAATATAAATACTGCCCATAAAACCAATTCAATACCATAAGAACTCATACCCAATTTATTGTTATTTGAAGGAGTATGTGAAATACCTAAATAATTAAAAATAACAACATAAATAATAACTATTGTTACTAAAATTGCAAATACTAATGGATTTTTTGATTTTTTATAAATATTATCATTGACATTGTTAAATAAATAAGAAAATCCTGTATCAGGAGAAACATTAACACTCATCTATAGATTATTATAATATTTTTTTACGATAAAATAGACAATATGCCATATTTGTTTTTATATTTGATTCTTTCACTTGACTTACATTGGTATCATTATAATGATACCAATTACCATTAGCATTCTTTACAAAAGCTGTATAATGTCCTCCAGAAACACCACCGCTATGATTACATATTCCATATAAATCGTATTTATATGATTCCTTATTATAACCAACTACATATTTTGAAAAATCTAAATCTTCTAATGGAAAATCTACCATTTCAATGTTTTTTTCATTAATATTATTAAATCTTTTTAAAGTAATTACTAATAGTTCTGGTAAATTCCAAAAAACGATTTGTTTTGTAGCTTTTTCTTTATTTTCTGTTTTATCATTGAAAATTTTATTATTATCATCTAATATTTCTTTCTGTGTATATAATTCTATACATCCTTGTAAAGTTTTCGTCTTATCTATGGGTATATTTAACATAAAAAAAGGTTCTGGACTTGCATTCGTATAATCACTTTCTGTTGATTTTATTTCAGAAACATGAATTCCATAAAACATATTTAAAAACTCAGAATATTCTTTACTATACATATTTTTCATCATTTCATAACATGTTTTAGCCAATTTATCTTTACTATTCTCTATATTACCTTTAATATTCATCTCTACTTCTCTTTTTATAGCTTCATGAAAAGATGATAACAAAAATGTTAAAAATTCCGTTAAATCATTTTGTGCATATCCTGTAAAAATATCTTTATTCTTTAAATTTGCAACTTTTTGAACAGCACTTATAAAACCTGCTGGTTTTATAATGCAATTTTCACTCCACATTAATTCTCTCAACTTATCCCATTCTAATAACAACAAACTTTCTGGAATTTTATTGATTCGTTTTCTATATGTTTTTTTATTTAAAAAATCATTCAATAAATAAGAATGAGATATACATTGAAGTGTCGAATTAACAAAACAAGTATTTCCTAAATTTCCAAGACCTGTCAATCCTCTATTTTCATAACTATTATTTTCTTCTAAACTGCTCATCATTATTTATATTATTTCATATTAATTTTTTAAATATATTTTAAATATATTTCATAATTCTTAATTAAAAAGAAAACTAATTAAAAATATATAAGAATGAGTAGTAATAATGAAATTTTATATGATTATTTATCATTATATAGACAACATTTAAATACTGTGCAAACATTTTTTACTTTAAATAATAATATAATTATTGGTATTAATAATACAATTTCTTCAATTAGAAATAATAATATAAACAATAGACCTTTTAATAATCAAAATAGACCCATTTTCAATTTTGGAAGACCTAGTTATCCACCGCCACCTCCACCGCCTCCTAATATTAATATACCTCCGCCACCTCCACCACCTAATTTTAATATGCCTCCGCCACCTCCTTCTAATTTTAATATGCCTCCTCAACCATCCCGACCACCAACGAGAAGAAGACCTTTATTTCGTAATAGAATAAATAGTGTTGGAACAAATACGCGACGAAGACGAAACTCAAATAGAAATCGTGTATTTCAACCCTTCTTTTTTAATGCTACTATTGATACAAATAATTTAAGAAATACATTAAATAATTCATTATACGATACATATCCACAAATATCACTTCCAAGAGAAGAATTTGATAGTCAAACAACATCTAACACTTGGGAAAATATTCGAAATATACACAATTTATCTGAAAATCAAATATGTCCTATAACTCGTGAAAATTTTAATAATGATACAACTGTATCAAGAATTAATCATTGTGGTCATATTTTCACAAGAAATCAACTGTTAAACTGGTTTCAATTTGATACAAGATGTCCTATATGTAGATACAATCTATCCAGAGAAAATGAAGAAAATCAAATTATAGATACATCTGAAAACAGCGTTATAAATAATAATTCTATAAATAATATTGATAATTCTATAAATAATATTGATAATTCTATAAATAATGTTGATAATTCTATGAATAACGTTGATAATTCTATGAATAACGTTGATAATTCTATAAATAACGTTGATAATTCTATAAATAACGTTGATAATTCTATAAATAACGTTGAAAATCAAGATACTATTAATCCATTAAATAATTTCACAAATTTATTAAATAATACCTTTGATAATTACACAACCGCTGATTTAAATCATGATTTTAATCTATTTTCAAGTGCAATAAACAATCCAGATACAATAAATGATATAAGTGAAAATTTATATAGTATAACAAATGAAATAGCTAATAATGTTATGAATGTTTTTACAGGATTAGCCAATGATAATTCCAATAATACTCTTCCTAATAATAATATGCCATATATTTTTAATAATTTTCAACAAACTTTTCCAAATAACACAAACTTCCCTGGAACAAATTATAATGCAACCGATAATCCATTTTCTTTCTTCTTTCAAAACAATCATACTACATCAAATGTTACAACTTCAAATGCTACAACTTCAACTAATACAGATACTGAAACGAATGATATAAATTCTGAAACGAATGATATAAATTCTGAAACTAATGATATAAATTCTGAAACTAATGATTCTGATGATATTGTCGATTAAAATAAAAAAAAATATAATATATTTTTTTTTATTTTTTTTAAAAACCAAATAAACTTGTTATTGTTTTTTGACCTGTTTGTTTGTTATCATAAACTCTCAATATATCATTAAACAACAACTCTTTCACGTGTTTATTTCTTTCCTTCATAATGTATTCAACGCACTTTTTATCATCATCTTTCCACTTTCTTTCCAATGAACGAACCTTTCTTTCAAAGCCTTTTTTCCTTTTCTTAAATATTTTTAATTGCTCCAATACCAATGCATAAATTTGCATTACTGGTTTCATTATCTGATTTGTTATATAAATTTTATAATCAGGTTTCAATCCATTTTCTTTTATATAATCAGGATGTTCTATTTTATCACCTTGTAATTTAACCTTTTTCCCTGTTTTAATATAGACAAATGGTATTCTACTACCTGTAGATGGTTTATTACCTGGATCTCTTTTCCCCATTCTATCAGCCAATACTTTATGTGCTATGCTTTCAGGACATTTATAAAATTCTCGTAATGATTTTGTAATAATGAGTTTATCCAATGGTATTTTTTCATCTATAATATCTTTCAAAAATTGCTTTGTAAATAATACCGCTGCCTCAATATCTTGCGATTTCATTATAATATCTATAATTCCACCATATATATCTTTCACAACTGGTGCATTATCTCTCCTCTTCAACACTATCCCCATCGATTTTCTCTTACATTTATTTATATCATGTTCATACAACATACCCACATATCTCTTCTTTGATAACAACAAAAACGGATCAAATGTCTTTTCATACTCCAAATCGTGAGGTGGTTTCAAAAATTTACTCGCTATTTCACCACACTCTATCGCCAATTGAATAGTTATATCTAATGCTTTTTTCCCTTTTATCTTTGTTCCATCCAATTCCTCTGCATTAAAGGTCATAAAACAGGAATCAGTGTCACCATATACCACCTTGGACTTGCAGCGAATTTTTCCATATGTTGTATCACATATTTTATTTCCATATATTCCTTCAATTATTTTTTTTCCATAAATCAATAATTTTCTACCTGTTGCTGTTGTTGACGCCGCAATATCCATCTCATAAAAACTACTTGTTCTGGCACCTGTCTGACCATATAATGAATTTGCTGTAACCTTTAAACCCAATTGTCTTTTATCAAACACATTCTTCATAAAATCATCATACGTATCTTTTACGTTTAACACTTCCTCTTCATCAAATTCCCATGTTTCTTTTTCACCTATAACTTTACCTTTTCCGTTCTTTACACTATACAATCCACTATATTCTTCACCATTTTTTAAACTTATTGTTTTGTATTTAATAAATTTTCTTGTCGCTTTTCTCCCTGCCAAAAGTTCATGTAAAACAGCTGGCATAATTGCCTTTTTCCCTTCTGAAAACTGTGCAAATCTACACGTTTTTGTCCCAACTTTCACTTTCTCTCGCGCTTTTCCTTTACCTTTATTACGCCATATATATCTATCATACGTAATATCCACATACTCATAACCTTCCAAATTATCATACTTAAAATTACCTTCTTTATCTCTCACTCCCCATATCATTTCATTTCCCAAATGATCTGTAACAATGTTTCCTTTCATATCATATTCTTTCGTCCATACCTTACTATCGTGTGAAATATTTTCACTAATCATTGAACTTGGATATAGTGAAGCATAATCTACTACTGCTACTGGATTATCAATATATAAACCACAATATGGTTTCAAACAAATTGCTCCTTCATAACTGGTGTCACCCTTTTCCACATCCAAAACAGGCATCAATGTTTCTTTTTCTGAACATTTTTTTGCAATGAAAGATAAAAGCTTTATACCCTGACCACGCATAACAATATATTCTACAGGAACATAACAAATATTCGCAATCTCAGACATACCTGTAAATATATCATTCTTCATCAACAAATTATGCACCAAATTACAATCCTGAAAACAATATTTTGCAATTATAGCTCTCTCATCTGGTCCTTCATTTGTTAATCTAAAAATATCTTGCGGTGTAACATCATCCTTAGCTAAACACCATCTGCATTTTTTTCCTTTTAAATCTTGAGCAAGTTCTTTACTATTTATTACAAAACTTCCCTCGTTCATTTGTTCCACTATGAATTTCTTTCCTTGTTTATATTTATCTGTCGAATGACCTAATATTTCAAAACAAATATAATGTCCGTTTTTTAATCCCATCAAATTTTTACTTTTTATAAGTGTTTTATCATCTATATTTGAAATATCTTTTATCATATCACCTATAAAATGAGATGCTACATTATCTAATTTATAAGATGGTAAATTAATTTCACGTCTAAAATGATTATATAAATCAATTTGAATTCTTCCTTCCATTTTAATATATTTTAAATCATGTGTTCCACTGGCTATCTTAATAGATGAATCAATTACACGCGATTGTTCACCAATTAACCTTCCTAATTGCAAAAATTTTGCTTTACAACCTAACTCTTCCGCTCGTTCAATCATAAACTTGTAATCAAAACCAAAAATATTATACCCAATAACAATATCAGGATCTTCGCGTTGTATCATTCTTGTCCACGCTAACAACACGTCTTTTTCTTTTTCATATGTTTCTATTTCACAATTTGGAACATCTGGACAATCGCTGCAACTATTTAATACAATCATATTATTTAAATATTGTTCCTTTTCACCAAGTCTCATAAATGTTGAACCTATAAATGTTACGGTATCACCTTCCACTTCTGGAAATTTATCCTTTTTAAAAATTAATTCTAACATATCAGCTATTAAACTTGGTTCTTCTTTACTATTCAATAAATACAAAATATCATTTTTATAAAATTCTTTATTCTTAAAATAAATAATCTTTTTCTTTTTCTTTTTTGTAAACACCTCATCTTCATCTTCTTCCATTTCATCTTCTTGTCTTCTTTGTATATCTTCAATTGATTCTTCTTCTCTATCTTTTTTTGTTTTCTTTAAATAATACCATAAATTATTTTCAAATATACCAGAAATAAGATATTTTAATAAACTTTTTTCATGAATGTTAGATTTTTTTTCTTTATTATATTTATCCTTTTTTAAATATATTTTATCAATTCCTTCAATGTTTTCATAACCAAATGCTGTATATACCAAATCTGTGAATAATTTTTTCTTTTCTTCCGGTGTTTTTTTTCTAATCTCATCTTTATTTTTATTCCAATGAATTACTATTTGACGACATAATTTTAAATATGTTTTCTTTGCTAATGGAAAATCACCATGACTAGATGAAGCTTCTATATCAAAACTACATATTTTCAAAGGAACTGCCGTCTCTTTGCTTTTTTCAGGTTTTATACTTTTATAATCTATCCAATATTCTTTATCACAACACGTTTGATTTTCAAATTCAATATCGTCATCTATATCATCTTCACTAAAAGATATCCAACCTGATGGAGAAATATCATTTATATGAAAGAAACGTAATAATGGTGGCAATTTTGCTTCATATAATTCTGTTTTTTGATTAGTTTTTTCATAATCATAACCACCATCAATTAATTTTCTTTTTCTAAAATCTTCGTTTTCAGTATACCATAATGCTTTAACTTTATTATATGCTGTAGTGTTTTTAAAACTAATCTTAATAAAATTATAGTATTTATTATTATCAAAACCATACAATTTTTTTTTCTTTATTAATTTAAATTTGTTAACTGATTCTGAATAATAATTTCCAATTTTTTTCTTTACTTTTCTTTCAAAATTTTTCAATTCAGAAATACCCCAAGTCTGTGGAACTTTTACATAAAAGAATGGCTTAAAATTCATAACATTTATTGCAAATGTTTCACCTTCTTCATTCATTCCAAACATTTGTATAAGAGTTTCCTTTTTATCTTTCTTTTCAACATACTCTTTCTTTTCTTCTTCATCAGAATCCGACTCTTCACTTAAATCTTCATTATAAATTCTGAAATCAAATAGTCTAACAAAAATTCTTTCAGACATCTTATTTATAGATTGTTTATATGTTTAAATTTTAACCATTTAATATGAAAATCAATTTTTAAAATTTACATAATGTATCAATGTTTTTAAAATTATTTAAATATATGGTAATAAATATATTTAAATATGACCGATTACACCTTTATGAAATCAGGATTTGATACAATTGATCACGGAGAAGATGTAGATAAAGCGCAAAACTTAGCTGCAACTTTAGTGCATTTTTCAGAAAACTCTTTATCACACGCAGCTTTATATATTAAACATTGCAAAAGAAATAGCATAACACCAGAAGATATAAAACGCAGCATGATGTTAGAAATGTTTATGTTTACAAAAAGAGATAATTTAGAAGAAAAAATAAATGCCATTAAAGATGAAATTTATGATGGTGATTCGGATGAAGAAATTATTTTTAACGACAAACCTGATAAAAAAGAAGATGCTTTCTGTGAAAGTGAATGCAAATGCGCTATGTGCAAATGTATGAATACTATTTATACAAGATGGGAAAAGTGGGAACCTGAAACTTCTATACAAGCCATTTTAAAACGTCACATTGAATCTATTAATTAGATTTTTTCTTTTTAATTTTCTTTCTTGTTTTAATTCTTTTAATTTTCTTTGCTTTTTTGGTTTTAACACTTTTCTTTGCCTTTTTAGGTTTAACACTTTTCTTTGCTTTTTTGGTTTTAACACTTTTCTTTGCTTTTTTGGTTTTAACACTTTTCTTTGCTTTTTTGGTTTTATTCCTTTTTCTGCGATATTTTGAAATGTTTATTGTTTTCATTTCTTGATTTTCTTTAAAAACATCATATAAAAATCTATTTAAAGATTCTTCATCTCGTGGACCATTATAATCTTGTTCTTTTTTTCCATTATTTAAAACTCGAATAGTTGGAAATCCTTGTATCTCTTTATCAATATTCATATTTTTTATTTCTCCTTCATTTATTCTTGCAATAACACCATCTCTTCTTAATGTGCTAAATCTTCCCATTAATTTATTTAAAGTTGGTTCTAAACGTTGGCAATGTCCGCACCACGGTGCAACAAAAAACACAACAGCTTTATTTTTCTGTAATAAATTATTTAAAAAAGAAGAATTGTTATATGTTGAATTAATTATACGCATATATATTTAAAAAATAATAAAAATATTTAAAAAATAATAAATCTTTAAATAAAAATATTTAAAAAAAATAATAAATAAAATCTTTAATATTTAAAAATAATAAATAAAATCTTTAATATTTAAAAATAATAAAAATTAATAAAAATAAAAATATCATTTTTATTTTTATTATTTTTTATTATTTTTAAATATATATATAATGAAAAAGTCTATAAAAATTTGCGGTATTATGACTATTTTTATATTAGGATTATTATTTTCTTTAACTTATAAACATAAAGACTTAATTGAAGGTTTTGAATTTCAAGATAAATGTCCTAATTTATTAATAAAAAAAGGTAAAGAAATTCATTTAGTAAATACTAAAAAAGCAATGGTTCCGGGTGTAAATCCTATCAAATTTGATAATTTAGAAGATTATGCTGAATTTGTTAAATATCAAAAATATTTAAATATTAATTGTCCAATTCTTTACTACGAAGAAACATACGATACACAAAATAACAAAGGTTTCCGTTTACAGAAAGACCCATTCAAAAAAGAAGGTGGTTTACCAAGTAATTTATCTAAAAAATATAATGTAACACAAACTAATATACCTTTAAAAGATGCTTCTTTGGATAATCCACCATATAATGTTAATCATTACGCAGGAATAGAAAATGAAAATCAAAATATTGGTGTCAAAACAAAATTAGATGACATCATTTTAGATTCCAGTATTAATCCCATGGATAGCGCTTGGAAAGGTGATGCTGCTACAAAAGCTTCAATAAATAAAGGAGATTTTGTAGGTAGAACTAGAAATATGAATAATCCTTTTCAAGAACAAAAAATTTTATTATCGCAAGATTAAACACTTAGAGATTCTACAGTTTCCATTTTAATGTTTTCTTGTCCTGCTGCGGATCCTTGTCCTGCGGTTGGACCTTCTTTTCTAACAAATTTCTGAACACATTCCCAACACTTTGATGACTCTTCCAATGAAAATACACCGCGTCTTTGTGCCATATTTAACATAGCTACCATAACATTCAATGCTATATTTTCATCTTTGATTTCAATATCTGATAAGGCTACTTGTGCTTGTTGTGTTTGTTGTGTTTGTTGTGTTTGTTGTGTTTGTTGTGCTACTTCCATTATAAAAAATGTATTTAAAAATATTTTTAAATACATTTTTTTTATTATTATTAATATTTTTTTAAAGTTTATAAAAATCATCATTTTTATACAATGGATGTTTTTCAATCATTTTAAATAAACTAGGTGCTTCTTTTACTAGTGTTTTGAAAAATTTAAATGAATCTTGCAAGTAATCTTTATTATTTGTAAATTCATCTACTTCAACTACAACCTTCAGAAAAAGTGTATTAAATAACAAAAATAATAATGTTATATTTGTATGATTATATTTTCCCATTCCGAATTTTTTTTTTTTCAAATTTTGATACTCTTTCAACAATAGTAGAATATCTTTTTACTAATTTTTCAAAATCATCTTTTAATTTTGTATATCTTTTTAATTTTTTTTGAATATATTCTTGAATTTCATTTTGTTTATCTTTATTTTTTGTTATAATTTCATAATTCTTTTCTCTTTTTTTCAATAGTTTTTCATATTTCTCTTTTTCTTCATCATATTCCCCTTTAAATGCATCCATTGATGCTTTAAAACTTTTTTCTTTTTTATCTTTATTTTTTAAAACTAAATCTAAATATTTTTTTAATATAAATTTTAAATTTATTACAAGATTTTTTGCCTTTGTTTCAACTCTGTCTTTTTTCCCACCACACAAAACACCTAATTTAGGTTTGCAAGCGCCACCTCCTACCATACTTTTAGCCCCACCCAGACCAAAACCTTCAATATTATTCAAAATATATACTTTATAAAATATAAAAAATATGATTAAAACTAAAAATATTTTACATAAATATTCTAAATTTTGTTTATTTAACATTTTTTTATTTAACAATTTTTTATTTAACAATTTTTTATTTAAAATTTTATTTAACATTTTGTTTAACATTTATATTATGTATTTATTTTTTTTATAAAATTTATACATCTATTTTAATTATTGGATCATCTTTTCTATATAACAAATATTTCTTTATATTTTTTACAACTGTTTGTGATATTTTACGCTTCGTTCCATTTGCCATAACCAATACAATATTATCTAAACAATGCTTATCATTCTTTATTTGTTCCAACATATCATACAAAGAATTAAATTCTGCCATTACCGCTTTCGATGTTTTACTACTTATTCCCGGAATTTGACTTAATATTATTTCACCTATATTATCTGGTCTAATATTATTTTTCTTTACTTTTTTAACAACATCTGTATATGTTTTAGTATATGAATTGTTTTTATAATTTATTTCATTATCTCCTTTATTATTCAATTCTCCTGTATTATTCAATTCTCCATTTTTATAATAATTCTCTCTACTTTTGTCTTTCATAAGTTTATTTGTTATTCTTAAAATATATTCCGCTGTTTCCATTTTATCTCTCGTTTTGAACAAACTAAAACCCTTAAAATATTGCAAACAAAACATAGTAACCTGTAATGTCTCTGGTTTTACTTTATTATATTTATTATTATAATTATGTATATCACCCTCTATCAAATAAATAATATTATGATTATGCATCGATAAACTATTCAAACGATACGATTGTTCCGAATATCTTCCATCTTTAATAGATGAAGCTAAATCACTTAACGTCTTACGCTCTATTATTAATTTTTCTGACCCTTTATCATCACAAATAATAATATCACCTAAATCCAACACTTCTATCTTTATCTCAAAATTATAATTAAAATCTTCGTTTAATGCATTTATTAATGGGATTAACTTTTTCTCTCTATTATCTACTTTAATTATCATTGAATTGTTAACCAATATATCTTTAATATATTTACTAAAAAACTTATTAAAGATTTATATTAGATATTTTATATATGGAAAAAATTTCACCTAAAATTGCAGCAGCATTTGGTGTAGGTTTTATAGGATTTATATTAGCAGCTTATAGTTATAATAAACACCATAAACCTGACTATGCTGATAGTTTATATAATGAATTAGATGATGAAGAAAAAACAACAACGCAAAACAATGAACAAAATGTTGAACAAAGTGTTGAACAAAATAATGAACAGAATGTTGAGAAAAACAATAATCAAAGTGTTGAACAAGAAGTAAAAAATGAAATAGACAAAACTGGCTGGGCACAATTTTGGAAAGAAGAATACACTGATATTAAAAATAATAAACAAAACAAACAAAGCAACAACAAACAAAGCAACAACAAACAAAGCAACAACAAACAAAGCAACAACAAACAAAGCAAACAAAGCAAACAAAGCAACAACAAACAAAGCAAACAAAGCAACAAAAACATTCAACGAATGCAAACAGTATAATTTTATTTTAAATTATGTTTTTTGTAAATCGATAGATTTACAAAAAACATAATTTAAAATAAGTTAAATAAAAATTTATATATTTATGTAATGATGCAAAATGATGGTGATATTAAACTTGAAAATTCAGAACTCGTTTTCGACCCTTATAATTCAAAAAATTCAGAAGTTTCTTTAAAATTTTTATCAACTATTTTAAAGAAATATGGTGTCCCTGATACCGTTCATAATATAAATTTATATAAAAGAGCTTTTATTCATAGATCTTATTGTAAGCGACCCAAATTAGAAAATAATAATAATAACATTACTATTATAGAAAAACCAGGAAATTGCATTCCTCTAAAAACAAAATCCAATGAAAGATTAGAATTTCTCGGTGACGGTGTATTAGAATGCGTGACAAAATATTACCTTTATAGACGATTTCCAAAAGAAAATGAAGGTTTTATGACTGAAAAAAAAATAGCTCTCGTTAAAAATGAAACAATTGGTCGCATGGCATATGAAATGGGTCTCAATAAACATTATATTTTATCAAAAAATGCTGAAGAAAAAAAAACACGCACCAATCTCAAAAAACTTGGCTGTTTATTCGAAGCTTTCTTAGGTGCGCTTTTCCTCGATTTTAATAAAATATCAATTAAAGATGAAGATAAATGGTTTGAAAATGTATTCGTAACTGGACCTGGTTTTCAAATAGCTCAAACTTTCATTGAAAATGTATTCGAAAAACATATCAATTGGTCCGATTTAATTAATAATAACGATAATTATAAAAATCAATTACAAGTTCAACTACAACAAGCTTTCAAAGTTACACCTATTTATAAAGAAATTAATCAATGGACTGAAGAAGAAGGTTATCATATGGGTGTTTATTTGGCTGTAAATTATAAATCTCACGAATTTAACCATACCGATAATAATGTTTATAATATTGAACAATTCTTAAAAATCAACTCAGAAAAATATGATATTGAAACTACAAAAATAGAAAATTTAAAAACATATTATAATTCATTTATTGAAAATGAAACAGAACCTTCCTTTATTATATTTTTAAGCGAATCAAAACATAAAATTAAAAAGAAAGCTGAACAAGCAGCATGTAAAATGGCTTATTTAAATATTATTTCAAAATAATAAGTTTTTGAACATAATATTTCAACATTTTACTATCATAATTACCAACCTGTATATATTATTTCTCTTACTGTTATTCTGTTTTCTTTTAAAAATTTCAATACATCTCTACGTGTAACTCTATTTATATCTTCTGGAAAATTTTTATTTAACCAATCTTTAACTATCATATATCTTGATGAAGCAATATCCATTGATTTCTTTATTAAAAAATCAGGATAACTTCTTATATTTCTAATATCCTTATCTATTATTATTTTTCTATATAGTAAATTTTTTTTATATATTTTCATATATTTATTATAATTTTTCCAAGTTAAAAAACGGAAATTATCCATATTTCCGTAATTTTCAGGTATTCTATATATTCTAAAATTTTTTTGTATTATTTTTACTTTTTCAAATACTAATTTATTCATATTTTTATACATTTTTTTTGTTAATAATCCAAATTTTAACATATCTCTCATTTTTAAGTATTTTAATATATATGTATTTACTACATCTTCCGATATACATGTATTTTTTAAAACATCATTAATATAATAATAATTTAATTTTTTCATTATTTTTTTCATTATTATTATTATATTAATTATATTTTTTAAATATTTTTTAAAAACTATACTTTATGCTTTCAAAGTGTTGTATTTTTGGTGAAATATCTTGTGATAAATTATCAACAGAAATATTTAATTCATCTTCTTCATTTAATAAATGTATTTTTGTTTTTTTATAATTTATAGGTATCTTAATTTTCATATGTTTTTTATTTATTTCTTTTTTTACATTTTTTGAAATAAGGTTTGCTTCTTCTTTCTGGAGAGAATTATTAATTTTTTCCCGTTTTTTTTCTTCCTTTTTTTCCGTTTTTAACATTTATTAATAAAATAATATAATATATTTTTATATTATATTATAAAGTAATGTTAAGTTCTTTAACAAAGAAATTCGCAGCAAAAAATGCAACTGATATTGGAAAAAGAAAAATTATATCTAAAAATCAACTTTTAAAAAAAATTGCAAAACAACAAAGTGAAAATGATCCTGCTCAAGGTGCTAATCCTACTCAAGGTGCTGATCCTGCCCAAGGTGCTGATCCTGCTCAAGGTGCTAATCCTGCCCAAGCTGATCCTGCTCAAGAAGAACCAAAAAACACATTCATTGTAAATAATGTTGAAAAACATAAATTAAATGTTGAAGAATATTTTATGAAATTAAAAAAAAGTAATTTAAGAAAAATAAAGAATAATGTGAAAGATGTCGAACTTGGAAGATTAACACCCGTAAAAAGAATATCTATTAATGAAGAAAAAAATAACATTATTGTTGACACTGTAAAAGATATGATTGACGAAACAGCAAAAGAAACCAAACAAAGTAAAATAACCAAACGAAAAACCACTGTAAAAAGAAAAAATGTTGCCCCACAAGAGAGAATTATTAGACAAACTGAAGAATTATTAGAAAGCGATATTCAAATTATCAAAGAATTCAAATTTAACGATGAACCAGTTAAAAATAGATTTCCTGCAAAACAAAAAATGGTTGAATTTGTCGCATCCAAATACCATCTAAATAATCGCGAAACCTTTTTAAATTTCATAAATACTTTGTTTGCACCATATACTAAAGAAATTGGCGACGAAGAAGTTTCATGTGAATTATTAGAAAAACAAAAATCATCAGGAAAATTCTCTCTATTATTACACCAAAAACTTGTAAGAGATTATTTAAATATTTATTCACCTTATAGAGGATTATTCCTATTTTTTGGATTAGGTGCTGGCAAAACTTGCTCTTCTATTGCGATTGCAGAAGGTTTCAATGATAAAAAAATCGTAGTAATGACTCCTGCATCACTAAGACAAAATTATATTAATGAATTGAAATTTTGTGGTGACTTCATTTTTAAAAAAAATCAATTCTGGGAATTTATTGAAACGAAAGGAAATGAGCAAAAAGAAAATGTTTTATCAAAAGTTCTTGGACTTAATATTGGATATATAAGAAAACATGGAGGTGCTTGGTTAATTGATGTTCGTAAACCTTCAAACTTTTTTCAATTAAAAACTGAAGAACAAACAAATGTAGAAAAACAAATAAATTTAATGTTATCAAATAAATACGAATTCATAAATTATAACGGTCTACGCGAAAATAAAATGAAACAAATGGAAGAAGAAGGAATTAAATACAATAACGGGAATTTTTTCAATAATAAAGTTGTTATCATTGATGAAGTCCATAATTTAATAAGCAGAATTGTTAACAAAATTAATAAACCATTCTCTTTATCTATGCGTTTATACGAATGTTTAATGGATGCCGAAAATTGTAAAATAATATTTTTATCTGGTACACCTGTTATTAATTATCCTAATGAAATTGGTATTTTCTTTAATATTTTACGTGGATATATAAAAACATATTCTATGAAATTAAATACTTCTAATACTAAAGTTAAAATAAACGATTCTCTTATTAAAAAAATATTAAAAAATAATAATGCCGATTACATCGAATACAAATCTACTACAAATACATTAGTTATTACAAAAAATCCTTTCAACTTTCTAAATGTTTATAAAGATACTACATATAAAGGTGTAAATTTACAAGAAAACCCTGTATTAAAAATAGGAGGTTCCAATGAAACAAAGAAATCAATGAAAAATACAACCAAGAAATCAATGAAAAATACAACCAA
>MDSV01013397.1_pt1 | contig 18915 bp, 25 predicted proteins | sample 810851 | NCBI WGS metagenome assembly MDSV01 (sample SAMN05326640, study PRJNA326480) | marine metagenome | isolation source: seawater | place: Atlantic Ocean: North East | collected 2012 | reverse complement strand
ATCTGCTACATATAAATCCTTAGAGAACGAGCCGTCTTCTGTTACAGTTAGCGTGTTATCAAATGATGATGGTTTTGAAACCTTTATAGATCCAGATACCCAGAGATCATCATCTACTGTGACGTCCTTCTCAAATATTGCACTTCCAGAAGCAACCATGCTAAGAAGGCCAGGCTTGTTATGAAGTGTTCCCTGATTTAATATAAGCGTATCTGCACGCATGTTGCCTGAAACATACAGATCGTCTGCTATTGATACGTCTTTGGAAAATGCAACATCATCAACAAATGTAGAAGGGTGGGCAACTCTAATCGATCCTGATACCCATACATCATCAGTTACTTTAATATCCTTTGAAAATATTGTATCTTCTGAAAATGTTACTGAGCTATCAAAAGTAGATGGTCTTCCAACTTTCATACCTCCAGATACCCATAGATCATCTGTAACATATAGATCTTTTGAGAAAGAGCTATCGTCATCAAAAGTAGTCTGTTTGGCTACTCTCATTCCTCCTGAGACCCAGAGGTCATCATCTACTGTGACATCTTTCTCGAATATTGCACTTCCAGATGATACTAGACTTAATACACCATTGTAGTGTAAAGTGCCTGAATGAAGTATCAGCGTCTCAGCCTTCATGTTTCCTGAAACATAGAGGTCGTCAACTATTTTAACATCTTTGGAGAATGTAGCGTCCTCTGTTACTGATAGTGTGGCACCGACAGACACAAGATTATCAAAGTTTGCTGCCTTGGCTACTTTCATACCTCCAGAGACCCAAAGGTCGTCGACGATATGTAGATCTTTTGAGAATGTACTATCTTCTGCAACTGTCAGCGTTGTTGCTGAAACAGTGCCAGATACAAAGAGTGAATCTTCAATACTAGTCTCTTGTCCAATGTGGACCTTTTTTGCAATTCCAGCGCCGCCATCAACTACAAGTGCGCCAGTTGTTTTGCTTGTAGCTTGCGTAGTTGCATCTGCATTTAACTGTCCAGCAACACTTAGGCTGTTGTCAAATGCTGATGCCTTTGAAGCTTTCATACCACCAGAAACCCATAGGTCATCTGCTACGTAGAGATCCTTTGAAAACGTACCGTCTTCTGTCACTGTAAGAGTGTTATCAAACGTTGACGGTCTTGAGACCTTCATTGCTCCAGATACCCAGAGGTCATCAACTACATGTAGATCTTTTTCAAATATTACGTCTGATAGAGATTGAAGTGGACCAACTACAGTTAAACCTACAGAAATGCTAGATGAACCAGCAATTTTCATCCCGCCAGATACCCATAGATCATCTGCTACATAGAGGTCTTTAGAGAATGTAGAATCTTCAGCTACAGTGATATCTCCATCAAATATTGCTGATCTAGATACCTTCATACCTCCTGAGACCCATAGATCATCTGCTACATAGAGGTCTTTAGAAAATGTTCCATCTAGATCAAATGTTGCAGGCTTTGCAACTCTCATTCCGCCTGAAACCCACAAGTCGTCAGCAACCTTAAGATCCTTAGAGAAGGTAGAGTCTTCAGCTACAGTGATATCTCCATCAAATACTGTTGACTTGGATACTCTCATTCCTCCTGAGACCCAGATATCATCAGCAACGTATACATCTTTCTTGAATGTAGCATCTTCAAAAACTGTTAGATTTTCTCTAATTTCGGCACTTCTTGATACAACCAGCGATCCTGATACGTTTAGTGAGCCAGTTGTAGTTTCATCGACTTCCGCAATTATTCTTTCTGCATAGAATGTACCAGATACTACAACATCTCCTCCAAATAGCGTTACACCTGTCTGGCTGTTTCCTGTTCCGTTTTTAGAAATTTTAGAATCAACAGAGCCAGATATAAACAAGAATACATCTGATCCAACTCCACTTAGTAGACTTGAATCTTTTCCAAATGCTCCTGCATAGTCACTGGATATAGATGCACTGTATATTGCGAGACCTAGCTTTTTCCCACCAACTCCGCCAGATGCAACAATCTGTGTGGCTCTAATTTGATGTGCTGAAAAATCCTTTGGCATTACCTAGCTCCGTTCAATTGCGTGATATCTTACTGTTATGTTTGTTGTAAAGTTTGATACATTTATATTAAATCCTGTAGATGAAACATCACTAATAAAAATGTTTACATTCTCATCTCCAATTAAAGTTACAGCCGGCGTATTTTTAAATTCACCTGTCAGTGTTACAGATTTTGATTCTGAATCTACTGTTGCTGTACCTGTCTCTATAATGTATTGCATTATGACCCTACTTTAATTATTTGAAAGTGAACCTGACCTATGAAAGAATCACTTGTTGCAAATGTAACTGATGTGGTTGAAATTGAAGATATAAATACATTTACATCTGCTGTTCCGTTTGTCTCAGAGTCGACTGAAATTGCTGTTATTGTTGGCACACTTGAATATGTTTCAACAAATGTATATATTTCAGAGTTAGAGTCTGAAAATGTGACCTTTCCAACTTCGACTACAAGCTCTTCATCACTTACAAATCCATAGACCGGTCTTCTTCTAAGGAATGGATAAACCTTTCTAAATCTATTTAGGTCTCTACGCTTTAATTTTGTCGAAGCCACAACATTACACCCTTTTATTCTAAATAGGTGTAAACTAAATAATTTTCGAAGCTAATGTTGCTAATTCGGAACGTTCTCCTTTTATCAGCGTTACGTGCCCTGTGATTGCTTCATTTTTCATTTTCTCTAGAATAATTGTTAGACCGTTAGAATAAGTGTCAATATATTGAGTATCAATCTGATCTATATCCCCAAGCAAGACTATTTTTGAATTCTCTCCGACTCTAGTGATTATTGTTTTTAGCTCATGAATTGTAGAGTTTTGTGCTTCGTCAACAATTATAAATGCATCATTAAATGTTCTGCCTCTTATAAATGCAAGCGGGGATATTTCAATATTTCCCTTATCTTTCATGAGGTGAAAATATGTTAAATCTCCAAAGTGATTTTGAAAATTATCAACTATAGATCCAATCCACGGATCTAGCTTTTCATCCATGCCGCCTGGAAGATATCCAATTGGCTTTCCGACAGGCTCAAGAGTTCTTGTTATTATAATTCTTTTATATTTTTTAGACTGAAGACCTGAAATTCCGGCAAGTAGTGTTAAAAATGTCTTGCCAGATCCCGCCCTGCCAGTAATTGTACAAAGATTAATATCGTCTCTTGTAAGCATGTCAATAGTAAATTTTTGCTCTTTATTTCTAGCCTGTATGGGTATAAACTCATGTGTATCAGATACGAGAGGTTGGATGTACTTTCCTCTACAGACACCTAAAAACGATTGCTTTCCACACTTTACTATAACATATTCATTAAGGTTTAAAGCTTTGCATACTCTGTCAGATTGAATTTTTCCATTTTCAAAGAAATCATCAATAATATTTGAATCTTTTACTTCTATAGATTGCCATCCATGATAGATAGAATCTTTGTCTACAGTTATTCTATCCTTATAATAATCTTCAGCAGAGATACCCAAAGAATCACATTTGACTCTAAGGTTTATATCTTTTGTAATTACTCTTACATCTTTGTCAATGTTTCTAGATTTTAAAAATCTTGCTACACCGATAATATGATTGTCGCCACCTGACCTGTCTAGGTCACCAGGTATTTTTTCGTCTACATTTCTCTCTACAGATATTTCTTGATCATTTTCTAAAGTAACACCTTCATTAAGATTCCCAAGTGACCTTATTCCATCAAGAAATCTATTAACATATCTTGCATTTTCACCAATTATTCCTTGCTTTTCTTTGAACCTGTCTAGCTCATCAAGAACGACTAGGGGAATAACAGTTTTAATTCCCGGGAATGAATGTATTGATGTTTTATCATATAACAATACAGAAGTATCAATAAGAAAAATTTTTCTAGAATCCAAAATTTCCAACCTTGTACATAGAGTAGTTACCTAAGTAGACTATTATCATAGAGGCTATAGTTGTAAATATGAAGTGCTTTGAATTATGTGAAAATAAAAATAAATCATGCGGTAGAGAGTCCTGTAGATACTGGATAAAACACGAAGAATCTAGGAACTGCACTGTCATCGGTGCAAGCCAGGGTGTTATGACGCTACAGGAGATAGGTGACATTTTTGGTGTAACTAGAATGAGAATATGTCAAATAGAAAAAAAGATATTAAGTAAAATTACTTCTAATTTTTCTAAGGAGCAACATTTCCTGTCATAATCATAATATTATGATCTACACAAATTGGTATAACGCCTTCTGCTTCAATATCATAATCTCCAACAACTATATAAAAAGTTCTATTTGTCCAAAAAGTCTCTGTGTATGACTTTTTACAGCTAATTGATACAATTTCGTTATTTAGAATTTTTTTATCAACCTCGGAACATTGAGAGTTTTGAATATTCATATTAAATGCATCCAAGCACATGCTTCCAGAAGGGTCAAATGTTGAAACTACATCAGCGCTTTTATGTAAACACCCTAAAAGAAACACTGGTATAAAAAATTTTAGCACAGCTCCCTCTCCAGAAGTTTTACAAGATCTGCTTTCTTCAACCCGGTGTATCCTTTTAGCCCAGACCTCTTTGCAAGATCTCTAAGATCTAGAACACGCATAGATGAAAAATCCGTCTCTACTTGAACATATATAGACTTTTTGTGATTTTGTAATTCTTTTTCAATCTCGCTATCTACAATTTTTTCTGCAGTTTCAATGGCAACTTCTTTTGCTTTAATCCCAAGTAGCTGCTTAATATTATTCCATAAGTTCATGTTTTCTCCATTTTTTTTTGTTTTAAAAAGATACAGATTCACCGCACCCACACTTCCGCTTGGCGTTGGGTGACTTAAATACAAATCCAGATTTAAAAATATCCTCTTCATAGTCTATCTCAGAACCATTTAAAAATAAATACGATTTTATATCTATGCAAATTCTAACATTGTCAAATGTAAATACTTTGTCTTTTTCTGCAGGTGTTTTAACAAATTCATAATGATACATAAATCCAGAGCACCCGCCCCCTTTTAACGCAACCCTTAGAAAAAAACTAGGCTCACCAAGCTTTTTAAGAGTTGATGTAATTTTATCTTTTGCGCTGTCTGTGATTGTAATAGACATACTTTTTAATCACATCCTCCACAATCATGCTCTATTTTATTCTCAATCCCTTTAAACTTAACCCACCAGCCCCACATTATCGGAACTGCCAGCCAGTGGAAACATAGCAGCAAGGAGGCTGGTGCACCGGCGTAAAAGGCGGGATGAACATGATTTCCAAGAAATACAAAAAGCACAGGGAATACGACATCTTCAACAATCTCCCAACCAATAATAATTATCACAAGCGCAAGACCGTGTTTCTTCATCGTACGCTTGATTGAACCCCACCGAAAATGATCCAGCTTGTGTCCCAATCTATCTTTAATCCACTTTAGTAGACGTTTCATCTTCGACTCTCTAGTCTTTCTGACCACTTGTCATATATTCTTTGAATAACGGGGACCATTTCCTGTTCTTTATAGCCTCTTTCCAGAGCATTCATCATCACAGTTTCAATATCATACTGCAATAATTCTTCAGGGTCTTGAGAAGTTCTTCGTGATCTCCCTAGTATGCCTGCAACATGACCTCTTGTCTCAGCTTCTGAAGCATAGTACTTTTCTATGTTCTCCAGGTTTTCCCACTTTGCATCTCCTTCTGGGATATCACCGCCTAGCATTTCAGATGTATCGCAGCTGTGCTGAATTTCGTGAGACAAAGAATCAGCTAGTTCTGCACTTAGCCAATCTTGAAAACCATCAACTTGAGGGTAACTTCTTGGAATATTAATGCTTAATACGAGATTCGACTTGTTTCTTTCTTTGGGAACACATACATAAGCTGCTTGAACATCTGCTTGACCAGAATCATTCACAAGGACACCTAGATGGACTTCGTTTATATTATCGTACTCATCAAATAGTGATGTCTTCATGATCATTGTCGACTCAATACCCACATCTTGAGACTGAAGATAGTCATAAGTACTCTTTTGAAAAAGCATGGTGAAAATCTCGTCTTCCAGATCATCAACATACCTAGACATATCAGGCTCGTCGGATTGACCTCGAATTGTTTGGCTTGAAGAAGTTGTAGCTTCAAAGATATTTTTTCCAGTATTACTGTTTATTAAATCTGATGAATTTGAATCAATTACCAGCTTAATATACTCTTTAAGAAGATTCATTTAGCACTTTACCTCAACAAGTTCTTTGATTCCAGACGGATCCCAAACACATCCGGATGCAACATCCCATCCATAATACCACATTATATCTCTTCTACTATCCAAGTATGGGCAAATTTCTATCCCTGCGTAGTCTTTAGCAACTCTCGGCCAGTCAATCATATTTTCTTCTGGGTCATCTGGAAAGACTGGGTGAGGAACTCCGTACATCTCTGAAAACTTATCAAAACTATGTACATCTGGAATATTCAACATGTGATATCCATTGTCTGCAAGCACTACGTTAAAACTACTGTCATACCTTACTGAACGAACACCGCTCTGTGACACCGAGTGGTGGTAACCACCAGACAATCCTGCGTCACAAAAATCTTTCCACGACGTTGAGCTTCCGTCTTGACATTCATACCAAAGGCCTTCTGGTTTTCTTCCAATTTTTTGAGAAAATCCACTTACTTGAGGACCATCTTCTAGCCTTGTGCCCTGTCTAGAGTGGTGAATTCTTATCTTGTCTTGAGCATAGATTGGAAAATAAGACTCATTAATTAATTCTTTTATATATTCACGTAGTAGGTTCATCTTTCAATCTCATTCTATAAATATGCAGTTAGATTTTTAAACTTAAGCACTGGATAGATCCGCCTGATTTAAGGAACTCAGAAACATTTACTACGCACGTCTTTATTCCGTACTTGTTCCTAAGTATTTTATCAATCTTAGAATAAACTGTGGGTATCAAAAGAGTATCACTTACAAGCATAGAATTACACATAAACAGTGAAGCATCTTTCTCAGATACTGGTATCAAATCTATTATCCCGCTTAGCTTTTCTATCTCTCCTTCTTGAAATGCATCCGGATAGTATATTGCAGAATTATCAGAGATCATACAGAAGCAAGTATCGAGATGATAAAATCTCGGATCAGCAAGCTTTAATGTTATAAGATTTCTCCCTGTTATCTCTGATACAGCTTCTAAAGCATCGATGTCTGTTCTATAACCATAACCACCAATTATTATATCCCTGTACAACAGACAGTCACCACGGCCTTCGAATGATATATCTAGAGGCAATCCATAAACACGGTAACCATTTTTAGAAAACCATTGCGAAAAATATTCAGATTCACCTCGTCTTTCCTTATGTTTCATTGAAGAAAGTATAAACTTGTTTTCACAGACAAGTCCAGAGTTTGCTGTAAACACCATATCTGGAAATTTCTCAGACTGATCTATTGTCTTAACTTTTGAACCTAGCGATTCTATAGCAATCTTTAAAGATTCCCACTGATCAATTGCAAGGCTAAGGTTAACCTCTTCTCCTGTCATCCACGGATTAATCGAATAGTTAACTTTAAAATAATTTGGTGGGCATAAAAGAAAAGTCTCCATAATATTAATTATGAGATTTTTAAAAATCTACACCATGCAAAAGTCTGAAATATATTTGAACAGTGACCGCTCTTTTTTCTTAGATTCAAGAACAACATCAACTGATACACCACAATCATTAAACGGCTCATAATACCAGTCACTATGTTGATTGACTTTTGCACTTTCATCTTCATATCTCTTGCGACTGTTTGAGTGATGACACTGAGGTCTGACACCGTCTGGCCAAGAGTCAACTGCCATGAGAAACGCTTCTTCGTATGATGAGTCCTGCGGACCGCACTCGAAGTGATGGCTGTCGAATACAATGGGTGTACCTGTACGCTTGACAATATTATCGTACAACATCTTGGAAGAGTATAGAGCAGGCTTGTCGTCGTTTTCTACTGTGAGCCGTGACCTTGCAGATTCTGATAGGCGCTCGTAATTTTTACACCACCTATCCATAGCTGATTCCCTGTCACCGTACGCACCACCAATGTGAATATTGATCTTAGCTGCGGGTGATCTTGGTAACCCCATGAGATCAAACAGAATACCATGCTTGTCAAGTTCGTCAATAGCGTTGAGTACAACCTCTTCGCGTTGAGATGTTAGAACGTTGAACTGACCAGGGTGCGTTGATAGACGCTGTCCAGCATCACGGGCCAGTTTGCCTGCGTACTCGAGATTTGCCTTAATGCCTTCGTAGTCTGGCAGGTCTGTGAGATCGTACTCACTGTGCCAAGGAAATAGGCATGACGTGACACGGAACACCTTGATTCCCTGTTCGTTATTCCACGCAATAATCTTGATAAGATCCATAGTATTCTGCAAACCAAGTTGAGATGCATACTCTATGCCGCGTGACATGAATGTCCGCTTGATCATGCCCCTGCTGCAAAATACTCGTTGTGGTTTTCGTTCTTGTAGTGTCATGTTTAGACACGCGTAGCCAAATCTTGTTGTCATATAAGCCCCTTGGTATAGCTATTATAACATACAAAAATGCTAATTACACGAATATCTTATTCTTCCTGTGTTTCTTCTTTGCGCTGATCTTTTTCTGAATTGCGGTTCTTTGACACTATTTCAAGTGTTGCAACAAGTAGAAATGTAAAAACAAACGCTGTCATATGTTTCCAAAAAGGTGGACTCGGCGGGAGTCGAACCCGCGTCCGCAATAGTTTTAAAGTTAAGTCATTCACAGGTTTGTCTAATTTACTATCACAAATTAGAAAAGATAGTCGGTTCTCCCTGCGCTTACCGACCTGTTGCGCCCCACCTGTTTCCAGGGTAACCATTTTGATTTTTTATTTTCGCAGGAATCTACCTGTTATCTTAAGTTGGGTATCAAGGTCTTAAGAAACCCCGCGAATTAGGCCGCTAAGCGAGCTGATTCGAAGTGATAATTGTTATTGGCAATTAAAGTTTTGAAACCGCGTTTTAGGTCCGCTATTTCGTGTGACCACCTGCACTCTTCTTCTCCGATACCACGTCGAAGCCATTTCGAGCCCGTTATTGTTTGTCAGTATGTAAAGATTCTTTTACAAGACTAGCAGCTCTTTGCTTAAGAAGCCTTAGCCCCTTTCTAGTTCTGACACCTGCTGACTTGTTTCCGCTAGCATTTTTGTGAACATCAAGCTCAAGTGATTCAACCAAAACTTTAAGTTCAGTCCATTGTGTTAATAGTGTTTGACTCATTTTCTTCTCCTATGTAATTAAAAGATTTTTGGTATCTTTCGGACCTTCTTCACTGTTTATAATTTTTGATATTTCTACCATCATATCTCTATTTTCAAGCTCTAGAGCTAGTAGATATATTATTCTCTCTTTTTGCGAATTATTTACGCCAAAATTTAAAATTTCTTGTACGATTTCACGACACATCGCCATCTCTTCTATTCTTTTTTCTTCCTGTGTCTTTCCAATTTTTTTCATAACTTACTCTTTTGTTAAAACTGTATCGTAAATACCTGTGTCTATTTTAATTTTATTTTCATCAATTATTTTTAAAACTTTAATCTGAGTTATTTCATCTACTTCGTCTTTTGAGATTACAACATTGTTACCCCACAGCGAGTTATCGTAAATAAACTTAACATTTTCCCAAGTAGCAATATCACATTTGTAAGTCTCTAGTATTGAGCATAGATCGAGAGTCAATGACTTTTTTATTTCTGGTATTGTCAATATAGCACTTGACTCCTCCATTCCTCTTACTATTTCAGACTTACAAGCATCAACTACTTTGTGAATAACTCCGCAATTGTTGCACTGTGCAAGCTTTGTAACAAAGTTATCTTCTTCATCAATCTCAGAAAATACAACAAACTTGTGAAAAATAGGTTCTGGGCTATTTTTATATTGCGGAAGAATACAGTGGCACTGAATTAGGTGCTTAACACCTTTCATTGCTACTTTCCTCTTTTTGATGCTTCAAGCAATGCTTCGTTTGCAGCCTTTTCAACAGATTGAACAGCGCTTGTATAAGCCTGTTCAATAGACGCTTCAATTAAAGATAAGAACCTTCTTAGATCTCTTTCTTTGAGATCTAGCTTTTCTCTTTTTGCATAAATTGCACCATTTGTTCTAACGGTATCTTTAATATGAGAAACCATTGTTGCAACGCTATTTGTAACTTTAGTAGTGGGACTAGACATAAAGTTTTACTCCTGTATCAATATATTAAAAAAGATAATCTATAATATATAATATGTTAAATATCAGAAATCACAATAGTTCCTGCAGATCTTATATTTTTTGAGCACGACTCTGATATTTTAATTGATTTTATGAGCATGTCGTATGAAAAAATATTTTGATCAAGAGTTTTTAGAACGTTGTGCATATTTTTTAAGTTTTTATCCTTGACAATCTTTAAAAGATCTCGCTTATATACAAAACCACTCTTGATAATTGACATATAGGATCTTAAAAATTTATCAATCTTTTCTACAATCTTTGGATCACTCCTCATGTGGTGTGTACCGATGCTTACAGATACTGTTGATTGAGACATTCTTCTAATTCTATCTCTTATCATGTTTGCCTCTATTTCATTTTTTGAATTTCTTGCTCTTATATAGAGGTTTTTTATATGATTCTCTGTTTTATCTTTAGAGTCAGGATTGAATATCTTTAGTGAATTTTCAGTAATTGATACACTTTTTAATACTTTTAGATCTTTTTTTGAAGATTGTGATATTGAATCACCTTTAAGGTGTGTAACCACATCTGTTTCGCAAATTACGCTAAGGTCTGTAAATATATTAAAAGTATTTTCATCAATCTTTGTTGAAACAGGTATTAAATCTATTGTTCCTCTTTTTATGTTATAGAGTATGGTAGACATTACATCTGGCAAAAATGATCTAGCTATTATTAAATAGCTGTTGTTATCTTCTGATGCTTTTTCTAGTATTGTATGAATTTCTGATACAGATTCTATTATTCCATCAACTATAAATACATTTACATTCTTCTTTTTCCACTCTCCAGACGAAGGGAGGGCAGCATGCGGACATGAAACATCAAAAGAAGATCCTTTTGTTATCTTTATTTTTGTTATTGTTGAGTTTGATCTTTCAACTTGTATCGTTGATCTACTTTGTAGCGATGTTACTTCTTTTATAATTGAATATGCCTCTGGATATATCTTTAGTGGCGATAGAGCAGCTACCAGGTTACTTTTGTAAAAGCTATGATGTTTACTACGTATTTCTTTTACAATGTCATTAAAGTTAATTTCTCGTACATTGTTTCCATCATTTATAAATGCATTATTTAACATATCAACAATTAGAGGAAGAGAAATCTCACCTCCCCCACCAGCAGAAGATTCAGATTTAACACACGCTGATGTAATTAGATTGTCAATAGTTGAATCGACTTTACAGCTAGGGTTTAGACAAAACAGCTTTTGAACAACATCTTTTGAAAAAATATTATTAGGTAGAAGCATATCTTGACCTGGGTCAGATAGTACATCCTCTTCTATAGTTTTTAATCTATTTATAACTTTTTTTCTGTATAGAGCGTCATCAAGTACTTTTACATTTAACGTCTTTTTCATCAACTTTCTCTATGAGTCTCTCCAGAGATTGTTTGATGCAAACGTAAGTGCTTCCTCTGCAGAATCTTCATTGTATCCGTACTCATCCATAAGTGTCTGAATCATATCGTTATATTTCTTTTTCTGATCATCATCTCTTGTCTTGGACTTTGTAACGATTCTAGCCATATCTTTAACACTTGCAATAAGATAGCTTTCAATTGCCTCTTTGAGAGGAGCATAGCTTGAATAAGTTACATGCTCACCTCTTCTCATTTTTGCAAACATGTAGGCAGTTACATCTGATCTAAACCCATCACGTGAAGATCCCGTGATTCCAATCTGCTCTTCAATTGATTTCATAAAGTCTTCATCCGGATCTCTTTCTTCTTTTGTTACTTTATCTTTTACTCTTGCCCTTGTCGTATGACATTCTGCATTGTCAAGGTATGTATCAAACAAAGCCTGAGCCTGTTCTTCATAAGCAGTAACAAACGCTTTTGCTATTTCATTCTCTAGTATTTTTAAATACTCATCTCGTATAACCTTTTGAATTAACTCAAGGTAATGCTCTCTTGTATCCTCTTGAACAACTTGCTCCTTTACTTGCTTTGAAATTGAATCCATTACAGATACTGGAGTAATCATGTTATTTTCTGATTCACTTAGTGCATTATCTAGACACTTCATAATAAATCTAGTAGATATTCCTGTCATGCCTTCGTTTCTTGTCTCTTCTCTGAGGTCTCTTATATCAATCTTTTTGACTCTTCCCTTCTCAATGACTTCATCACCATTGTATATTTTCATTTTAGTAAGGATATCACACTTCTGAGATGCTCTTAACCTTGACATAACTGAAAACATTGATGCAACTTTAAGTGTATGAGGAGATATGTGATTATCTCTGAAGTCAGACCTGTTAATCATTTTTTCATAAATCTTAACTTCCTGATCTAATTCAAGAACATATGGTACATCTATTTTTACAATTCTATCAAGGATTGCTTCGTTGGTGTTTTCTGACTGAAATTTGTTCCACTCTGCTTCGTTGCAGTGAGATAAAATAACTCCATCAAAGTGAATCATTGCATTTTTGCCAGGGCTAGGAACTCTTTTTTCCTGTGTTGCAGTAATGATTGTGTGAAGGAATTCAATTTCATTTTTGAATATTTCAACAAACTCAACGATTCCTCTATTTCCAACGTTAAATGCACCGTTAAGGGAGAGAACTCTAGGATCATCTTCTGGGTAAAGATCAAGCTTTGAAATATCTTCTGATCCAATTAGTATTGATACATCCTGGCTGTTTGCATCCATTGGAGGTACAGATGCAATTCCCCTTCTCGCTCTTTGTGAAAAACTACTTTCAACAACAGGGAAATTTTCATATTTTCCATCAAATTCATTAAGAAGGCGCCATCTGCATACCGGACATAGATCACCGTCTATCTTGACACCAAGGATTTTTTCAAATTCAGGTCGAAGACTTCTTGGTACTAGATGAAGCGGATTCTCTCTTATTGGGCAGCCTTCTAAATGAAATACATTAGGCGCAGTCTCAAGACCGCTTTTTATATGTTCTGTTAGTGCAGATTTACCCGCACCAACTGGGCCAAGTAACAGAAGGACCTGCCTGCTTTCCTCGCCTTTAAGTGCTGCAGATCTAAGATACCTCATAACTTTTTCAATTACTCTTTCCATGCCGAAGAACTCGCTTGAGAAATAATCGTAAGTAGTTACTTTATCGCCATCAAATATCTGATTACATCTTGGATCAGATTCTTTAATCTTGCTTGTGCCAAACTTTAAAATCGTCTCATAGAGTCTAGCATGAGCAAGCTTAGAGCTATCAGTATCTCCCTTGACAAGGCTTAGATAGTCTAGAAACGTACCATTAAACTTCTCGGGCTTCTTCTCTTTTCTTCTCTTTTCAATTATTTTTAAAAATTCATTTTTTGACATTATTAAACCTCATCATATCAATTAAAACATACAGCTATTTTAAAATAAATATACTAATCCATTTCCCAAAGTTCATCTTCTATGATAGTAAATAATTTTGCACCGCTCGGCCATAAGTATCTGATCTGATTAAGAACTTTATCAGCATAATCAAGTTCAAGATCTCTTCCGTCGTGCTCGTGCTCAAGTATAAGCTCACCATATCGAGAAATTTCAACTACAGTTATTTCAGGGATGCCACCCATTCCAGTATTCTTTATAAGATCGTTCTTTACAATTTTCCAGCCATCTTCATCAGAGACTTCATCTATTGTTATTGAAGATTTTTTAGATGAGTAAGAGAATAAATTTAGATCTTCACAATCTTCTCTTTCAATAAATCTTCTTATTGCCTGAGCATCGTCATGGATCTCTCTAACAAAAAAGCATTCATCTAATCCGCTATTTTTCTCAATTTTCTGAAAAATATGGAATCCCAAGTGGTACGGATTTATTGCACCTATATGGGGCCTTATGACTTGATTGTGAGTTTTGATAAACGGAAGATGCAAGCTTGAATCAAGCTTAAGCTCGTGTAAAATCTTATAATGCCAAAAAGAAGCCCAACCTTCATTTAAAACTTTTGTCTTAATTTGAGGAATAAAGTATTGTGATTCATCTCTAACTATTTCAAGAATATCTCTTTCCCAATCTTTAAAATGATCACCATGTTCAATCATAAATCCTAGCAAGTCATTATCTTTTCTAAGTGGAATCTTATCAATATCTACTAGATCTTTGTCAGAAGGACCTTTTCTATTTATTCTTTCTATTTCTTGATCGACCAGGTCTTTATGTGAAACCCTATCAAGCCCGTTTCTTTCAGTTTGAAATCTAATTGTATGAGCTGCGTCTAGAGTTTTTTCTACGTTTTCTATTCCTATGCTTGGATCTTCTATGTAGCTTTTGATTCTATCTCTTGCAGACTTAAATTTCATTACTGTATGCTCTGGTCTTGTCTTTGAAAATATTCTGTTATGTTTAAAGAAGTCGCTGTGACCTATGCAGTGAGCCATGATAACAATTTGCAAGTATATCGGATTCTCTCTCATTAGATAAGCAATTGATGGATTTGAATTAATAATCAGCTCGTAAGGCAGCCCTTCCATACCAAGGTTGTACATTTGCCTTGTTCTTTCAAATGATTTACCATAAGACCAATGACTATAGTGGGATGGCATACCATGATATGACATGTATCCAATCATATCATAATAGTCACATATCTCATATATTATTGGAAACCAGTCTAGATTAAAACTCTCTGCGCAGGCTTTGATTCTATCGTCCCACTTTTCTAAATCAGACACTGACCAGTTAGACATCTATTTTTCCTCCAAAAAGCCTTTTAAATTGCGGCCAAATATCGTTTGGCGTCGTTAGCTTTACAATTTTAAACTTTTCATCCACTAGGTGAGAATAAGTATCAGACATATTTGATCCGTTTGCCCAGTGTATCTTTTCATCGCTAGGTATTACCTCTAGAAATCCATAAAGCTGACATATATCTTTTAATTTAACAGATAAGTCTATACTTTTGCTATTGTCTTCGGGCCAGTTTTCCCCATCTGAGCAGTGAAATGTATATATGTTCCATGAATTTGGATGAAACCGCTTTTTTATCGTATCCATGCATAGCTCAAGAGCAGAAGATATCATTGTTCCTCCAGAACTTCCTTTTCCAAAAAACTGATCTTCATCAACTTCTTTTGCAGATATGTCATGTGAAATAAATACAAGCTCAACATTTTGGTATTTATGACGAAGAAAGTGATACAAAATAAAGAAAAAAGATCTAGCCATGAACTTCTTTGGCTGTGTCATTGATCCAGACGTATCCATCAGAAAGAATATTACAGCATTGCTTGCTTCAACAGGTTTAGATTTAATATGCTTATACTTTAGATCATCTTTGTGAAATGGAAATCTTTCATCTGTTTCAGGATCGTATGTGCCAGATTGAGCAGCAGCTTTCTTTCTTCTTATTTTATTTTTTAATGTTTCTTTCTTTGAAAGTCTTGGTCTAATACCCTTTTTTCTATACCCGGATCTTTTAAACTTTTCTCCAATTACGCTTTTAAGCTTTTTCTTTTCAAGGTCTGGAAGATTCAATCCGTCAAAAAGATATGATGCAAGTTCTTCAAGCGTTATTTCAACTTCGTAAAATTCTTCACCTTCTTCATTTCCCGGCTTGTTTCCTTTTCCCTTCTCTTCTTTTGACTTTCCTATTTTTTGACCTTTCTTTACATCTTTTCCTGGTGCAGATCCTACTTTTTTATTCTGTGAGTTTTCACCGTATACAAATCTGTATTCCTTGATGCCTCTAACAGGAATTTTTATTTTTTTCTTTCCCTGCTTTCCAATTATAGACTCATCAGATACGATATCATACACGCCCTCTCTTATCGCATCTTCTATTTTCTTCTTGTGTCTACTTCTATCAGAAGCAGATCTATCTGATAATCTTTTATTTTCTTTAAAAATTGCCATTGTTTCCTCTGGATATGATATTCTCTGCCCAAAGTATTGCTGGTCTCAAAAAGTCTGGGACATTTATGATCATATCCTTAAAATGGACCCATTTAAAATCTTTATGCTCCATTTCACCTGTAACTGGGTTGGGTGTTATTATAGGGGTCTGGTGTGTTGTGGCAATAAACGCCACACCTTTTCCATAGCTAGTCTTCATCATGCCCCATTTAAAGTCAACTTCAGACAGTGATATGGATGACTCTTCATATGTTTCTCTTAGGGCACATTCAATATTTGACTCCCCTTCCTCTCTAATTCCTTTTGGGATATCATATGTTCCGTCATCTTTAATTAAGGCTAGATATTTCCAGCCCACACTATCTCTTTTAACGATTACAACACCTGCACTTATTGAATTTTCGTATTGCTCAAGCATAAACTTTCTAATTCTACCTCTGAGCTCACTTATTGTCATCTTCTTTTTCATTTTTTATGTGCTCTATTTTTAATTATATCACTAAATTTTCTACTCGTTTGATAAATTTGTCACGAATTAAAAATAAATGATAGGTATTAATAGGGACATACTTTGAAATCAATAGTAAAAATAATATCTTTTATAGCAATTATTATAAGTTTTCTTGTATTTTTTACGACCTATTTGCTTGCAGTAGATGATATTTCAGAAAATCCTGTAAAAACAGAAAACTTTGTAACACTAAAAATGGTTACCTTCAAACAGATCACAATATGTGAAGATCCTGGTTGTGAAATTGTAACAGAAATACCAGACGTATCAGTAATACAGGCTTCTGGAATGATTGTAAAGTCAGTTGATGACAAAAGCTATATTCTCACTGCTGATCATTTTTGCGAAGAGTTCATAGATGAAAGCGTGTCTTTTAGTCCAACAAGGGTGACTTTTAAATCTATCCTTAGTGTATATGAGATATCTGGTAGAGAAAGCAGTGCAGAAATAGTTCATAGAAACCCAGAATTTGATCTTTGCTTAGTTGAAATAGACAAGGTTGACGTAAGTGATATAAGAATAGCAAGATCAATGCCTGACTATGGAGAATACATTTATACAGTATCATCACCTATGGGATTTAGTGGAGACAACTACGCCATTCACCTAGACGGACAGTTTTCAGGATGTTACTCAATTATAGACTGCTATTTTTCAATTCCGGCTAGGCCAGGCAGCTCTGGAAGCATTGTAACAAACAAGAAAGGGGAAATTATAGGCATGATACAGAGAGCTGCTCCAGCTGTACCCTTCATCTCTATAGGATCAAATAATGAGTCTATATGGATGTTCATGGATGATGCATCAAAAGAGATTGGAATTAGTCTTCTTTAGTTTTCATGAGAATATCCCTATAGACTGCGAATATTCTTGATGACGTTGCACTTGAATTAGGGTTTTTATTACCTATTCTTAAAAGTGAACCAAGATCCCTGTTAGACTTTGCAAGCTTTCTCCACTTCTTTCTAAACTTTCTTCTAAACGTCCTGCTGTCTTTTTCATCTAGGTTGTCAAGCATGCTAGAAAGCTCTTTTCTACTCTTGACTGGAAGAATACCTTCTTCAATCATCTTTATTTTTGCCAGTATTTCTTCTGTCTTCATATTTTTAAATGATTGATATTCATTTAATCATAATGCAATAATATTTATGTTTACAAGAGGCTTTCATGAGAAGATTAAAAATATGCAAAAAGCTAAACACAGATCCAGATCATCTTGCGCTAATGCATGATTTTATAAACTATTGTGCTGATTGCTTACCAATAAAGGGTAACTTTGTTGTAAATGTTGTATCTGATAGAAAACCTCACGGAATTCCTACGACAGGGGCATATTTTGTCGGACAGAATAAAATCAATGTGTATGGTAAAAACAGAGCACTAGTTGATGTTCTACGGTCTATTGCTCATGAAATGACTCATATGATGCAAGATGAAACTGGGATGATAAAGCTCCCTGTGCAAGATGCGGGAGGATTCATAGAAGATCAGGCAAATGCAAAAGCAGGTGAGATTATAAAGCTATTTGCAAAAAGTAAACCGATTCGCGGACGAATCTACGAATCGGTTAAAAAGTCTGGCAAAATACTTTAAATATTAATATTCTTTAATCTTTAATTTAAATTAAACGGTTGCCATTTTAAGGTCAACCATTGCTTTCCATATAGCAGCCTTTAGAGGTTTGCTAGCAGCTCTTCCTTTTCCAGGAAGTGCAAGCCTTCCTATATCACCTTTCATTCCAACTCTAGCATTCATCCAGTCTTCCTTTCCAAAAGATCCTTCTGGAAGCCCGTCAACCATAAGCCTTCCAATTTTAGGCTTCTTATGCTCTTGACCCGGATCGTTTTTCTGAAGCCACGCCAGAACTGCTGCAGAAATCTTTCCTTCAAGAGGTCCAGCTGGATCGATCTTAACTCTTCCGCTTCCCTTTCTTTGAATTCTATATTTTGTTCCTTTTCCGCCTGCTTGTCTTGTTTCCTGGCGTGGTTTGCCAGAATCCCCGAGCTTGGCATCATCCTGATCTCCTGTTTGACCAACAGTCATATCAACCTTCTTCTTGCTTTCCTTGCCCATGATCTTGTTATAGAGCTCTTGGCTAACTTCTTTTACACCATACTTTTTCTTAACAGCAGCTTCTGTTTTTGGACCAAACATGCCATCTGCTTTAAGACCAAGCTTTCCTTGTACGTCAGCAATATAGGTTGTGTCTTTTGGATCTTTCATTCCGTTTT
>MDSV01054270.1_pt1 | contig 18917 bp, 18 predicted proteins | sample 810851 | NCBI WGS metagenome assembly MDSV01 (sample SAMN05326640, study PRJNA326480) | marine metagenome | isolation source: seawater | place: Atlantic Ocean: North East | collected 2012 | reverse complement strand
TTGACACACCCAAACTTGTTGATGAATAAATTTGTGTGATCATATCAGGTGTTAGTGTTTCCATTATTTTTCCTCTCTTTTTTGTTAATGTGATTCCTCTGATGCCATGCTGATATACATTATGGTTAATACCATAAATATAAAAGCTTGCAGTGTTATGACAAGTATATGAAATATTGCCCACAAACTTCCTGGTAATGGGATGATGTACCATGGCAACAGCGCTATAAGTAAAAATACTAATTCGCCTGTAAACATATTCCCAAAAAGTCTAAGTGCTAAACTTAGGGGTTTAGCTAATTCTTCTACTAATGTTAAAACGAAATTAACAGGAGCTAGATAAATTCCAAATGGGTGAACCATAAATGATTTCATGTATCCACCAAAACCTTTAATCTTCACATTATAGTAAATACATAAAATAAAAATTGATAATGCCATTGCAAATGTGGTGTGTGGGTCAGTAGTTGGCACAACTTTCAGATAATTAATACCTACCATTTCTGCTAACTTAGGTAGCAAATCAACGGGTATCAAATCCATGGCATTCATTAGAAGCACCCAGACAAAAATTGTTAGCCCAATCGGTCCTACGATCTTATTCGGTTTTGGGAATGCTTCTTTTACTAAGCTGTTTACAAAATCCATGAGTGACTCTAGTATGTTTTGCATACCAGTAGGCGCGCCTGTAGAAACATTCTTACCCACTCTATACGCTATGAACATGACTATACTCGCCAGAAGGATACTAAAAAACATAGTATCAATATTTATACGCCAGAAGCCTTCGCCTGCACCCAAGGGCGTTAGATGGTGTTGAATATATTCAACCGGGTTATCTGTAGCTGGCGCTTTATTATCCATAGTTACCTAGTAAATAGTTTTATTTTTATTAAAGACATATCCAATTTGTGTGACTGCAAATGCTATTAACATCTGGAGGGCATCTAATCCAAATATCACAATGCCTAAGTAGAAACCTGTTAGCACAAGAGCTATTCTTATGATTAAGCTCTTAAATAACACTAACGTGCCACCACTAATATTTTGACCAATTGCAGCATCGCCTGCCTGGTTCACACTTCTTGCGAGGAGCAGGGTATTTATCATTGATATGACCCCGCCAAATAAAGATGACTCTACTTTTTGGTAGCCCATATTCATAAATACGAGGGCTATAACCACTGCTATAATGCCTTGAAAGGCAATTACTCTTCTCACTGCTGTTCACCATGAGCAATTAAGACCAATTTTTGGTCACGCTTAGTATAGTTTAGTATGGGTTTGTATTCAATTTATATGCCATAAAAAATCTAAAATGGAACGATATTTTTCTTTATTTACTTAACTTTACGATAATTCCTTGAAGCTCATCTAAGCTGCTATAGCGAATATTTACTTCTCCTCCTTTCTTGCCGTTATTAATCGTAGTCTTTGCACCCAGAATATCTGTGAGTTTTCTCTCTAAAGCTAGAGTGTCTAGGTCTTTTTTTTGAGTGTTTATTTTGTTTTGCTTTGGCTTTGCAAGATTTTCTACGACCCGAACTGAGAGTTTCTTCTGAATGGCCTCTCGAATGATTTTAGATTGTTCTTTATGTGATAGTGTAATCACAGCCCTAGCATGCCCCATAGTAATATTATCCTGTCTAAGCTGATCTTTTACAAAATCCGATAAATCATTAAGCCTGATTATATTGGTAACATGTGTTCGTGATTTACTGATATACCTTGCAACATCCTCATGACTCATCGTAAATTGCTTAATAAGGCGTTCGAGTGATTCTGCCTCTTCCATACTATTTAGGTCTTCTCGTTGAACATTTTCAACGATAGATAGTACTGCTGACGTTTTTTCATCGGCATCAATAATTACAGCATTAATTGTATCTTTTTTTAATAGCTGAGTAGCCCTCCATCTTCTCTCTCCGACTATCAACTCATAACTGTCATCAATTTTCCTTACAACAATAGGTGCGATCTGACCATTTTCTCTAATTGATTCTGCAAGCTGTTTTATTTCATCTTCTTTAAATATCTTACGTGGTTGATGTCGATTTCTTTTAATTTTATGAACTTGTATTTTTGAAGGTAGACTGCCTTCTCCTTCATGTGAGGGTTTTTGTGTTTGCCTTGTGCTACTTAAAAGAGAATCCAGTCCCGATCCTAATGCCTTACGTTTGGTCATGATTCAAATATAACCCTCCTAGACTTTTTTGTACATATCTTCTATTCGTCTTTAATAATCTCTCCGGCAAGAGAATAATATGAGAGTGAGCCTTTAGATAAACCATCATACTGAAGTATTGATTTTCCATGACTAGGTGCTTCAGCTACTTTGATATTTCTTGGTATCTTTGTTTTGTAGAGTTCATCTGGAAAATACTCTGCTAGTTGCTCACTGACATCATTTGATAAATTATTCCTGGAGTCAAACATTGTTCTTAAAATACCCTCTATTTTAAGGTTTTCATTTGAAGAGTTTTGAATCTGATTAATTGTATTTACAAGTTCGCTGAGACCTTGCAGTGCAAAGAATTCACATTGTACGGGTATTAATACTCCGGTCGCTGATACCAAAGAATTAACCGTAAGGATATTAAGCGAGGGAGGGCAGTCCATTAAGATGTAGTCATAATCACTAGAAATAACTTTGAGTATATTTTTTAGTATAAACTCTCTATCATTTTTTGACACCAAGCTTACTTCACTTTCTGTCAAGGCTGGTGTAGCGGGTAGAAGGTCATAGCCATCATGTACAGATGACATGATAGTTGATTTTATTGGGGCACGATCCAATAAGACATCGTTCACAGACGACTCCAATGTTTCAGAAGCAATGCCAGATCCGCGTGTAGCATTTGACTGCGGGTCGAGGTCAATAAGCAGGACCTTTCTTTTCATCTTATACAAACAGGCCGATAAATTAATGCTTGTGGTCGTTTTACCAACACCCCCTTTTTGGTTAACTATCGATAATATTTTCAAAACTAGCCTCTGCGACAAATCTATTGGTATTAAAAAAAGGTGTTGGAATCTTACATGTTTTAATCTCGAATTCTTTTAAACACTCTTTACTTAACTCTAACACTGGACTGCCAGTAAGCATATATGCTTTTGAAACTCTCTTGCTTTTTTTGATAATATTCATTAGATATATGAGCTTTGTTTCAAAGTTCAATTTTGATATTTTTTTATTACTGAAGTTCTTCATAACGACCGTATCTGTATTTAGATAGAAGTTAGGATTTAAAACATCTTTTTTGAATATACTTACGTTTTTTAAATTTAGCTCTGCTTTTGCAATAGTAAGAAAATCTATGAATGTTGACTTTCTGTCAATTAGAATAACTTCAACATCTGGATTAGAGATAGCTATGATAATGCCGGGTATTCCTCCTCCGGTCCCAATATCAGAAATAGAATTTCCGGTTAATAATTTACTAAACTCATATGAATCATAAATTTCTCGTTTGACCACATATTCTATGTCTGATGAAGAGACAATATTATTTGTATTGTGCCACTTAAATAACAATGTTAAATAATCAGATATACGCTGTAGTATGCTTTGGTCTTCTTTTTTAAAAGTGCTATTGACTATTTCTTCTATATTAGAAGACATGTCAGATATTTTTGCTTTTTTTTAGAAATATTTTTATAAGTGTTAATGAAGATGAGGATATACCAGGAATATTTGCAGCTTGCCCGATATTTTCTGGCCTAGCTTTTTCTAGTCGCTCGACAGCTTCATTAGATAGACCCTTGATATCTTTGTAATTGATGTAATTCGGAATATGTATTTTGTAACTCGCAAGCAACGACTTAATTTCTTTTTCTTGTTTGTGAACATATCCCTCATATCTTATATCAGATGCTACAACATGACCGATATCAGAGTTTGAAGTAATGCCAAATGATGGTAGCTGCATGAGGTCAGAATATTGGATTTTTGATGTTTTTAAAAGTGATGCTAGTGACTTATTCTCTTTGAGCGTTAGATTGAATTTTTTCTCCAGAAGAGAGTGAGTCTCCGATTTCACTCTAACTTTAATATTTTTTAGTCTTTCTTTTTCTAGTTCAATACGAATCATTTTTTTGCAGTATAATTTATATCTTGATTCACTTACTACGCCTAATTTGTGACCCTGTTCGGTAAGGCGGGTATCTGCATTGTCATCTCTTAATCTTAGCCTGTATTCTGCACGACTAGTGAACATTCTATAGGGTTCTGTAACGCCTTGTGTAATTAGGTCATCTATCAAAACTCCTATGTATGACTCGTACCTTTTTGGTGACCAGTGTGGTCTGTCCTGAACTTTTAGTGCTGCGTTTATACCAGCTATAATTCCTTGTGCAGCAGCCTCTTCATAACCTGTTGTTCCATTTATTTGACCTGCCATAAAAAGACCATCAATGTTTTTAGTCTCGAGATTCTCTTTAAGGTCGCGAGGGTCAAAGTAACTATATTCTATAGCGTATCCTGGCTGTGTAATTTCACATTTTTCGAGTCCCTTTATCGTTTTTAGAAATTTTTTCTGAATATCAAGAGGCAAACTTGTTGATAAACCATTTGGATATATTTCTAGATTGTTAGATGTCTCTGGTTCAAGAAAAATTTGATGACTATCTTTATTAGAAAACCTATAAACTTTATCTTCAATAGAAGGGCAGTATCTAGGTCCAACAGTATTTATCTTGCCATTAAAAAGAGGTGAGTATTTTTTTGAGTCAGAAATAATATCATGCGTGCCCGTATTTGTATGTGTTATGAAACAAGGCAGCTTTGGGATTTCATTAATAGTCTGCCCATAATGATCGTGTAAATATGAAAGCATAGGTATTGGACGATCGCTATCTTGTGGCTCTAGGCTTTTAAAATCAATTGATCGCGTTTTGATACGTGGAGGTGTTCCTGTTTTTAGCCTTTGTACATTAAAACCGTTATCCCTAAAATAATTTTCTAGTTCAATAGATGATTTATCTCCTGCCCTACCAGCAGAAAAAGTTTTCTCCCCCATATGAATTATACCGTCAAGAAATGTTCCTGCAGTGATAATGATTGTCTTAGCTTCTACAACTTCATCGGTGTCTAAGATAACTCCATTTACTTTTTTTAGTTTAAAATCGATAGATTTTACAGTTGATTGAAGTACTGTGATGTTTTCATGGTTCATCATTTCTGTTTGAATGGCCTTTTTATACATGTCTCTACAAGTCTGTATTCTGGTAGCTCTGACAGCTGCGCCTTTACTTGAATTTAAAACTCTTGACTGAAGAGAAGCTCTGTCAGCAGCTTTGCAAATTAAGCCATCAAGAGCATCAACCTCACGAGCTAAGTGAGATTTACCAATGCCACCAACAGCAGGATTACAACTCATCTGTCCTATACCATCAAGTTTCATTGTTATAAGAAGGGTTTTTGTGCCTAGTCTCGCAGACGCATGAGCTGCTTCACAGCCCGCGTGGCCTCCACCAACAACAATTACATCATAATTTTTCATCATTTGCCTATGCAGAAGTTTGTAAATATCTCAGTTAAAAGATCCTCAGTTGGATTTTGCCCTAAAATTGAAGAGATTGCCAGATGAGACAAACGCAGTTCTTCTGCTAGAAAATCTAATGATTTTCTATCAGCAGCTTGTTCAGAATAAAGAAGATGTTTTTGGCCATTTTGTAAACACTCGATGTGCCGACTTCTGGCTAAATAAATATTTTCTGATGAATTATCTGATTTGAACGCTGTTTTGATCATACCCTCGACAAGATGCATACCCTCTCCAGTTTTAACTGAAACATAAATTTCTTGTGGCGTTGTTGTGGTAATTTTAGATTTTTTCTTTGTTATATCTATTTTATTGAATACCAAAAAGTATTCTTTGATATCATATTTTTTAATTAACTTTTTATCTTCTTCAGTAAAGCCTTGATTGTCATCTACAAGATAAATCACTCTATCAGATTTGGCTATTGACGAAGCGGATCTAGCAATACCCTCTTTTTCTATCTCATCATTAGTATCATGTATTCCAGCGGTATCTATTATGTTTACGATACTGTCACCTAGATTTAGTTGATAGCAGATAGAGTCACGTGTAGTCCCTGTTTTGCTTGTAACAATAGAGGCGTCCTCTCTCAAAAGAAAGTTTATCAACGATGATTTACCAGAGTTAGGTTTGCCTACCACTGCATATGTAGGCCTATTATTGAGAGCTTTGCCTTTGTTTGATTTTTGTACAAGGCTCTCTATATCAATTAGAATTTTTGAAATACTCTCCTTTATCTTGACTATACTTAAATCTGGTACGTCTTCATCTTCAGGAAAGTTAATGACAGATTCCACCTCAGCTCTGGTGATAAGAAGCTTGTCACAAATAATTTTAATTTCGCTGGCAAACTTTCCACTGAGTGAGTTGTGAGCTGCTCTTACAGCTCGACTATCAGATGCACTTATTAAATCTGAGATCGCCTCGGCTTGGATTAAATCAACCTTATCATTAAATAAGGCTCTTTCAGTAAACTCTCCTGGCTTCGCAATCCTTATGCCCGTTTTGTTAAGAAGGCCTAATATAGAATTCATTACAACCTGGTTGCCATGACAGATTACTTCTATCATATCTTCACCAGTATAAGACCTAGGTGATTCATAAAAAATTGAAACACAGTTGTCTAGCAATTTCTTATTATCAAAGATACTTACTAACGTTGCCTTTCTGTTTTCTAAGTCTTTTGAAAATATCTGTTTTGTTAAATTTTTGATATTCTCACCGCTTATTCTTATTATTCCTAGTGCAGAACTACCTGGTGGAGTTGCAATCGCACAAATTGCTTGTGTTTTCATTTTCTAGCCGACAATTCTCTTATTTATCACATACTGTTGTGCTATAGATAAGATATTGTTTGTAAGCCAGTATAGAACTAACCCGGACGGGAAAGTAGCGAACAGTGCTGTGAATATAAAAGGTAAAAATAAAAATATTTTTTGTTGTGTTGGGTCGGTTGGTGCCGGGTTTAGTTTCTGTTGAACATACATGGAAATACCCATAGCAATAGGTAGAATAAAAAGTGGGTCTGCAGATGATAAATCTGTTATCCATCCAACAAAAGGCGCATGTCTTATCTCTATACTTTCAACTAAGACCCAATATAGAGCAATGAATACCGGTATTTGAATAAGAATTGGAAGACAACCTCCTAATGGGTTGACCTTTTCTTCTTTGTACATGCGCATTAGCGCTTCGCTAAATTTTTTCTTATCTTCACTATACCGTTCTTTAAGTGCCTGCATGCGTGGGTTAAGTTTTTTCATTTGAGCCATAGAACGATAACTAGTTTCAGATAGTTTAAAGAAAACAGCCTTTATTAGAATTGTTAAAATTATTATAGATATGCCCCAGTTATCAAAGAGTATATTTATAGCCTCTAATATCCAGAAAAGCGGTGCCGACAGGAATGTTAAGACCCCATAATCAACTGTAAGATCAAGGCCCTCTGTTAGTGATGAAATTTCAGATTGTAATTTTGGCCCAACAAACATCAAAGAGGTGTAGGTGAAAGATTGGCCTGGTCTTACTTGAGAATAGTCAGTAGAGCTTCCAATAGTATATATATTTTGATCATACCCAGTATATATTGTTTTTTTACTCGCTGTAGTTGGAAGCCATGCTGAAAAAAAATAGTGCTCTATCATACTTATCCAGCTATTTTGTGTTTTAACAGTTAAGTCACCGTCCTTTATGTCATCAAATGAAATTTTAGAAAATTTATTCTCCTCGTCATAGTATGCGCTGCCGGTGTATGTGGGCAGCATTATGCTTGCTGTATTATTACCATCTCGTGATATAGTCTCGTAGTTTCTAACCTCAATGATTTCAGAAGAGTTGTTTTTGATTGTGTTACTAACTGTTACTTGATGCGTATCATCTAATAACGTTATTTCTTTTGTCAGTATCACCCCTGTAATATTAGTCGACTCAAGAACAACGCTATTTGCCCCAGAAGCATTTTTTTTATTATAAAGAGGATATGGGTTTGAGCCCAAGAGCTGAATATTTGAAGTGGCTGAGTATTTTTTATTTGGATAATCTAAAATGATAATCTGTTCATCAGAGCCTAGATCAACGGAATAGTCTTTGAGCTTAGAATATAATAATTCGCCAGTATTAATGTCGTATTCTATAATAAGCTTGTTACTTTCTAGAACATCTATGTTTTTTGATATCGGTGAAGATTTTTCTGTGTCATCCGTTTTAATCGAATCTGTTTGAGGAGGCTGCTTAGAATTGTTCGTAGCGGTATTATCGACGACGTTGGCAGATGAAACTTGCGGCTGGTTATAGTCCCTGTCATATGCATCAAATATTAATATTAATATAAAAAGAAAACCGCTATATAAAAACAACCTGTTCATTTAGATCGGCCTTTTTTAGGAAGGGGGTCATATCCATGGCTACCGCCAGGCCTACACCTTAAGATTCTTTTAATGCTTAAGTAAGAGCCTCTGAAAAGCCCAAATGTTCTTAAGGCCTCTATGGTATATTCTGAACATGTTGGGAGGTGCCTGCAGGACATGGGCAGAAGAGGCGATATACAAGCTTGATAAAGCTTAACAACTCCTATAAAAATCAGCGTAATTGGCCTAATAAAGATTTCCATTCAGGCAATAGAATATCATTAATATCTTTTTTTTCAGCTTGAATTTTACAAGATATGCTCAAAAGAATCACATAAGAATTATGAATAAATGAATGTTGACGGAATGTTTCTCTTAGCATTCTTCTTAAAGAGTTTCTAGAAACAGCTAGATGTATTGCTTTTTTGGAAATCCTGATGCCTAACATGTTTGTATTGTAAACATAATAATGTAGCTTTATGTGTTTACTAGATATGCTTGGGGCACCACGAAAATGAGAAATGGTTTTGTTTGATATTGTTATTAAATCTTTTTTAGAGGTAAACAAATCACGGACAGAGGACGGCTCTTCCTTTGGCTCTTCGAGAACTTAACACGGCACGACCAGCAGCAGTTTTCATTCTTGCTCTAAAACCGTGCGTTCTTTTGCGCTTTATGTTACTTGGTTGAAATGTACGTTTCATAGATGAGTATACTGATTCCATATTATCTCTATGTCAATATATTAATTTAGTTTTTTTCATGGGATATTAAACTTCCAGCAATGATTAACAAAAACAATATTTGGCAGAAGTGCCTCAAAGAACTCTCAACAACGCTAACCGAGAAAGAAATGCGTGTGTGGATAAAGCCATTAAGGGTTGAGCATGATACTAATGAAATAAAGCTTTACGCACCAAATAAATTTGTTAAGGAAGAAGTTGAAAAAAACTTCTTAAGTAAAATACTAAGTTCGCTAGCAGGGTTCAATACAGATATATTGGTCAGCTTAGATATAGGAACTAAGGGTCTATATAAAGAGGCTATAAGAGAAACGCCAAATGGATTTAAGACAAACCTAAACCAAGAGATGACCTTTGAGTCTTTTGTGGAGGGTAAATCAAATCAATTAGCTAAAGCGGCATGTCTTTCAGTGATTAAGGAGCCAGGAATCTTCAACCCGCTTTATATCTATGGCGGTGTTGGCCTTGGGAAAACTCATTTGCTTCACTCCATCGGAAACCAGTTAAGCAGTGAGAGAAAAAGGGTTGTGTATTTACATTCTGAGAAATTTGTACAGAACATGGTTACAGCTTTAAGAAATAATCAGATGGAAGAGTTTAAGAGGTTTTACAGAAACCTAGATGTGCTCTTGCTTGATGATATGCAGTTCTTTGCAGGCAAAGAAAGGTCACAAGAAGAGTTCTTTCATACGTTCAATGCGTTGTTTGAAAATAAAAAACAAGTTGTCTTGACGTGTGACAGGTATCCAAAAGAGGTAAACGGTTTAGAGGATAGAATTAAGTCAAGATTAGTTTGGGGTATGAATGTATCTATAGACCCACCAGATTTAGAAACAAGGGTGGCAATATTACAAGCAAAAGCAGAGTTACTAGATATGCCAATCACTTCAGATGTTGCTTTTTTTATTGCAAAGAACATTAATTCAAATGTAAGAGAACTAGAGGGCAACCTAAGGAGGGTTATAGCCACATCAAGGTTTAAAAAATGTACAATTTCACTAGAGTTTGCTAAAGAGACTTTGGCAGACCTGTTGTCATTAAATCAGCGCATGATAACTATAGAACAAATACAAAAAGTTACAGCAGGCTATTACAAGACAAGGGTTAGCGATATATTATCGTCGAAGCGCGACAAGAAGAACACGCTACCAAGACATGTGGCAATGGCATTATGTAAAGAACTAACGAATAATAGCTTACCAACTATAGGTGATGGCTTTGGAGGAAGGGACCACACCACAGTTCTCCATGCTAACAAGAAAATAGAAAAACTAAAAAAAGAAGATGCTCAGGTTGCACAAGACATTAATAATATTAAACACATATTAAACAATGGGTAAAAGCTGTTAATAAAAATAAAAAAGAGTTTTATCCACACAATATTCAAGACAAAAGAAACGTATATTCAGCATAGGTTGAATGCTTATCATATGATTCCAGGCAATAAAATAATGAAAAAGAAATTGTAAAAATAACATATAATATATATATGAATATTGTATTTAATACTAAGAACCTAATAGACAAAATTAAAAATATTGCGCCGACTGCGGAAGCAAAACAGACGCTTGCAATTTTAGGGAACATGAAAGTTGATATTAATGATGGAGTAGCAACATTTACAGCATCTGATTTAGAGATAGAGGTCTCTTCATTTGTAGTATGTGAGTCAGACCAAAACGGTAGTTTCACAATACCTGCGAAAAAAATGTTAGAAATATGCAACGCACTATCAACTCATGAACAAATAAACCTGTCAATCTCAGACACTAAGGCAGATTTGACTGCAGGCAAAAGTAAAGTATCACTACAAATTTTACCATCTGATGATTACCCCAAAATGGATGTTAGCGATAAGTCAACAATGGTAAGCATTGATATCGTAGAGCTTTCTAACATAATCAATAAAACATCTTTTGCAATGGCATACCAAGATGCGAGACATTTTCTTAATGGTCTTCATATTTGTCAGAATGATAATAAACTAGTATCAGTATGCACCGATGGTCACAGGCTAGCTAAATATATGTCAACAACTAATTATAGTGATGAATTATCTATTATAATACCTCGAAAATGTATCCTTGAAATAAACAGAATTTTATCATCATTTGACAACAATACGACGGATATAGCAGAACTTTACGTAAATAGTAACTCCATATCACTAAAAATTGGTGAATATACACTGATTTCTAAATTAATTGAAGGAAACTATCCTAATTTTAATAAAGTGATACCGGAAACTACGAAATCTAAAATTATAGTGGACAGGGGTATTTTGAAGAACTCACTAAACATAATCTCAAAAGTTGTTAATCAACAGTACAAAGGGGTTAAGCTTACACCTACAAGTAATTCACTGCACCTGATATCGAGTAACACTGAGAGTGAAGTAGGTGAAGACGTTATAGATGCTGATTTTGACGGTGATGAGATGTCAATAGGTTTTAATATTTCTTATATACAAGATGTAATTGATACAGTAAATTCAGAATCTATACACATATGTATTAATGACCAGAACTCTGGATGTATATTACTTGGGGACACAGACCCCTCGAGTGTATTTGTTATTATGCCTATGCGCGTGTAGTGGTGCGTATATCATCTCTTTCTATTCAGGACTTTAGATCTATATCACTCTTAAATATTAAATTCGAAAAAGAGATCTCTATCTTATATGGCCACAACAATGCTGGAAAAACTACAGTTCTTGAAGCAATATACTTCTGCTCAAACTTACGGTCTTTTAAGCAAATACCTAATGTAGAGTTAATTAAGGCACATTCCCAGTCTTTTAAACTATCACTTAATTGTGATCAAAATACGGTAAATAGCAATATATTCGTAGAAAAGTCTCTAAAAGCATCTAAATGCACTTATAACAACAAAAAAATATCTAAAAAAGACCTATATAACCTTTTCCCTTGTTATGCTCTTGTATTTGGTTTTAATAACCTCTTATTGAATGATGCAAGTTATAGAAGAGAATTTATTGATACTGGCATGTTTCACGTGGAACCAGGCTCTCAACATGCCATGGCAGCATATGAGAAGGCGCTTCGACAGAGGAATTACTTGCTTAAATCTAAAAAATTAAAAGATTTAGAATTCTGGGACAATGAATTAATCAAGCATAATGAGATACTATCCAACATGAGATGTAACTATTTTTTAAAATTGGACGCTGAATTTAGAAATATCATTTCAGATTTAAAAGATTCTATACCTGACATATATGACGAAATAGGATCCTTAAATATTTCATATTACAAAGGTTGGTCTTCAGATGACTTTAGTTCTGAATTAGTAGACGCACGGCAAAAAGACATTAAAATTGGATACACATCAGTTGGTACACATAGAAGCGACATAATAGTTACATCAAACAGGAGATTAGTAAAAGAGTCTGGCTCTATGTCAACACTCGTTCTAGCATGCTTGCTAATATTTCTAGCAAAAAGCAGTGTTTTTCACGTGAAACACACTTTTAGGCCATTGTTACTAATAGACGATCTATTCTTTGGAATTGATGATAAAAACCTGAATACTGTGATAAAATTACTTATCTATTCCAAAGGTAATATTGTGGTATCAGCGCCGAATATTTACAAAGAAATTTTAGAAAAAATAAGCTCAGCAAATGAAGTTATCGAGCTAATAAATGCAGGAGAGTTTTAGTGGCAGAGAGTACGTATACATCAGAAAGCATTAAGGTTCTAAAAGGACTTGAAGCAGTACAAAAAAGACCAGGTATGTATATAGGGGATACAGATGATGGCAGCGGTCTTCATCAAATGATATATGAAGTTGTAGACAATGCCATCGATGAAGCGCTTGCCGGTCATTGCTCAAATATAGATGTAATTTTAAATGAAGACCTTTCTGTGACTGTTATAGATGATGGCAGAGGAATACCAGTGGACATACACAAAGATGAAAACAAATCTGCTGCGGAGGTAATCATGACCACCCTGCATGCTGGCGGAAAGTTTGATGATAATTCATACAAGGTTTCTGGTGGTCTACATGGTGTTGGGGTTTCTGTCGTTAATGCTCTCTCAGAAAAACTATCTTTAGAGATACATAAGGAGGGTTACATATATGAGCAGGACTACAAAGATAGCGTACCGATTCAACCACTAAAAAAATGTGGTAAAACAGACAGATCTGGAAGTAGCATACAGTTTCTTCCTAGTAAGAGATATTTTAAAGACATTACATATAAAGATGAGATCATAAAAAAAAGACTAAAAGAGCTGGCTTTTCTTAATTCAGGGATAAGAATTAATTTTAAAAATGACATAACTGGCAAAAATAATTCTTATTACTACGAGGGAGGTCTAAAAGAATATATCAGAGAAATATTACAAACCAAAAAAGAGATTCATTCTGAATTAATCTATGTTGAGCCTAATATTAAAAATGTAAACTCAATAGAGCTTTCAATGAAGTGGACAAATTCTTATTCAGAACAAATCATATGTTTTACAAACAACATATACCAAAAAGATGGAGGCACACATTTAAGTGGTTTTAAATCTGCCTTAACGAGGACTCTTAATTCCTATTCTAATAAAGCATTTGGTAAGCAGAAATATGAGATAACTGGAGAAGATTGTAGAGAAGGCTTAGTAGCAATAATATCCATCAAGATGTCTGATCCAAAGTTTTCTTCTCAAACTAAAGATAAACTTGTCTCATCTGAAATCAAATCAATCACAGAGTCAACATTATCCTCTAAGCTTTCAGAATTTTTAGAGGAGAATCCAAAAGATGCAAAACTAATAATTGGAAAGATTCAGCAAGCTGCGATTGCCAGAGAAGAAGCTCGCAAAGCAAAAGATTTAATACGACGTAAAGACCCTCTTGGTATAGCAAATCTTCCTGGAAAACTTGCTGATTGCCAAGAAAAAGATAGAGAACTTTGTGAATTATTTATAGTTGAGGGTGATTCAGCTGGCGGTTCTGCTAAACAGGCTAGGGATCGTAAAACACAAGCCATACTCCCTTTAAAAGGTAAAATATTAAATAGTGAAAGATCTCAAGACTTCAAGATATTATCATCATCTGAAGTTGGTTCTCTTATATCAGCTCTTGGTTGTGGATTTAATCATGAATCAGAAGACTTTGACTTGAATAAACTTAGATATGGCAAAATTATTATAATGACAGATGCCGATGTTGATGGTGCGCACATTAGAACACTATTGTTGACCTTATTAGCCCGTAAACTCAAACCATTATTTGATGATGGTAGAATTTACATAGCACAACCCCCTTTATATAAAATTAAAAAAGGTAAGACAGAAAAATATATTTCTAATGATGAAGAACTTAACAAATTTCTATCTAGTAGTTATTTTGATGGCAAGTCCCTAGTTTCTAATGGTGTTACGCTTACCACACCTGAGTCTACGGATCTATTAATGAATTATTCAAAAATAAGCTCGATCATAAAACATACTAACAAGAATAAAGATAAGATTATACTTAGGAGCATGTCCCTGATTCAGCCACTACCTGATGTCAGTACATTTAACGCCAAAGTATTAAATGATTATATAGCTAGACTTTCTGAAATGTTAAAAACTTTATCACCTATAAACATAACCTATGAACTGATGTTAGAAGAACTTGATCATCAGTCTTTTCAAATTAACGTTGTTAAAAAAGTCAATGGCATAGTAGATACAGCTATATCCCCTATAAACAAGAAATTCTTTTCCTCACAAACTTATAAGAATCTTGTTGCTCTTAAACTTCACAAGCATTATCAGTCTGAAATTGTACTTAAACAAGAATCTGGAGATATTACATATAACTTTGTACATAAGTTATGTGAAGAGGCATTCTCAACAGCAAGAAAGTCAATTTCTCTTCAAAGATACAAGGGACTAGGCGAGATGAATCCATCACAGTTAGCAGAAACAACTATGAATCCAGATACTAGGTCGCTTCTAAAAGTTAGTCAAATTTCTGATGATGATTACAGTATTTTCGATACTCTTATGGGTGAAGATGTTGAGAAAAGAAGAGATTTTATTATATCATCTGCTAACACAATTGATCACGTAGATATATAAATGAAAATTGTTACTTGGAATGTCAATTCCATAAATGTTCGTCTCCCGAATATTTTAAAGTACCTGAAGGATTATCAACCAGACGTACTATGTCTCCAAGAGCTTAAATGTATGGATGAAAAGTATCCATTGGATGAAATAAAAGATGCTGGTTACTACACCGTGCAATCTTGTCAAAAAACGTATAATGGTGTTTCTATTATATCAAAGATACAAGGTAAGGAGATTATCGACAATCCTGTAAATATTTTTCATGATGAAAAAAGATCTATTGCTGGGACTTATAACGGGACTAGAGTTATTAATTTTTATGTCGTAAATGGTCAAGCAATAAATTCAGATAAGTATCAGCATAAACTTAAATGGCTTCTAAAAGCTAAACAATACATTAGCGATCAACTTAAAAGGTATCCTAAGTTAATTATTGTTGGTGACTTTAATATTGTTCCAAATGAGAGTGACGCTTCAAACTTTTCATCTGAAGATATTCTATGCTCAGACAAAGAAAGAAATGCTCTGCAATCTTTATTTGAGTTAGGTCTGATTGATTGTTACAAACATGTTAACGATGAATCTCCATATACCTGGTGGGATTATCGTGGTGGAGCATTCCATAGAGATATTGGCTATAGGATTGATCTATTACTGGCAAGTCGTGAGACTCATAAATTACTTAAGAGATATGAGGTACATAAAGATACTAGACATAAATCTTGGTGTCCAGAGCAACCTAAAACCTCTGATCATGCTCCTGTAATGATTGAGATTTAAAAGATTTCTAGACTAAATACCACAGTCTGATATATTTATAATAAGAGAAATATATGACTAGTATAATGGTTATTAACGCCAAAGGCGGATCCGGCAAAACAACAATATCCACTAATCTAGCAGCTTATTATGCCAATGCCGACTGCAATGTAACATTAGTTGATTTAGATCCTCAAAATTCATCTTTAAATTGGCTGTCTTTAAGGCCAATAACTAAACCTAAAATTAGAGGAGTATCATCATTGCCTCCTAAAAAAGTATCAAGAAAGCTTAATGATGTTACAATTTTTGATGTACCGGCAGCTATATATGGCCCAAGGCTGGAGACTTATATCAAAAAAGCTAAAAAAATTATAATACCAGTTCTTCCGTCACCTATAGATATGGCTGCCGCTAAAGATTTTCTTAAGTCCATTAGAAACCTTGGTAGCGTAGTAAGGAATCGAACAGATATATGCTTGGTCGCAAATAGATGCAGAGCTAATACAAATATATTCGAGGAATTAGACGATTATCTTGTAAAAGAAAAAGGTATCAGATATGTGACAGCGTTCAGAGATAACACAAATTATATTAATTCTGCCAGGAAAGGCATTGGTATATTCGAAATGGGCGAGTCAATGACTGCTCAAGACAGAGAAGAATGGAAGCCCCTTCTATCTTGGTTGAAGCCAAAGAAGAAATAATTTTTTAATCTAGACTATCTTTAATCCCTTCTCTAACATCTTTGAACTCTATGATATCTGGAAAGATTCTTTTCATTAATGACACATCTAATATTCTTGATTCATTAATAAAACTCTTGCGTTTATCATCATATAACTCATTAGCTTGCTCATAATTTATAAATTTTGGGTAGCTAAGCTTCAGCGCATCGTAGATATGAAGATAATAGTCGGTAGTTTTAATTGGAGTGCCGTCACTTACATTCATGACTATATTTGCCGTTTCTTCTTGTGTTAAACATTGGATTATTATTTTTGCTAAATCTTTAGCATTTATTAAATTTGTATGTTTACAGATATCTTGTCTGATCAATGGTAAATTACTGTCCACTCTTTTCATAGGCAATCTACCCTGTCCATATATACCAGGAACTCTAAGAATTGTATAATTGATACTGCTATTAATTATTTGATTCTCTGCATGAACTCTTCTTTTAGCTCTGTCGGTTATTGGTTCTAACTTTGCTTTTTCATCTACTAGCTGATCATTCTTGTCACCGTATACCCCGCTAGTACTTATATATAGAAGTCTTTTTATTTTATTTTTATCTACACTAGAGAGGAAATTCTCAAGCGTATGATCTTCAACACCCTTTGCTTGTGGCGCAGCTAAGTACACGACATCACCCTTATCACGAAATACTATATCTAGTTCATCCGTGCATGTAGAGATATCTATGGAGTAGTTATGTTTGCAGTTATTTTTTTCAGATCTGCAGACTCCAATAAACTCATAATCATGACTATATTTTTCTGTTATAAAATCACAGACATATCCGTTGCCTATAAGATAAATTTTATTCATTAATCTGGTTTATTTTTAAAGCTAATGTTTCTATATCATATATGTCTTCAATTTTTGTTGTAGATGCGACATCTTCATCAATAACAATATTTTCATCAGACTTATCTAATAAAAAAAAGTGTACTTTCTCTAAGTTAATATCGGGGTTTTTTATCAGAGGCTCTACGCTGCTTTTACTAAACCCAATAATGATACAGCCTTGATTAACCATCTGACTTACTTTGTCTAAATTTTCTTTATTAAGTATGCGCTCATATACATTACATATTTTATAATCAATTTTTTTATTGTTAAGATATTCTTCAATTGTTTTCTTTCCTCCTATTCCTTTAAGAAGGAGAGTTCTTCCTAGATCGTAGTTATCATCATTAATTTTTTTTACAAGTCCCAAGCTTGAGTATTCACTTTCGGGTATTAAACAGTTTATCCCAAATTTCTTCTCAACCCATGCTTTACAGTTTGGGCCTATTCCATAAATACGTTCAGTACTATAGATATGGTTATTGCTTGAGTCTATTTTTTTTATAGCATTAGCACTTTGTATGATAATGGTTTTATATTCATCATCTACAGGATATCTCTCAATATGTTGAATATCTTGTATCAACATGTCATGAAATGTATGCTCATTTTGTTCCAATATATCTGCGAGTTCATCTTTCATTGAAAAGTTTGAGACTAAAATTATATCTAACATTTAAGCATCCTCTTAGAGCCCATCTTTATAAAAACATCTGATAGGTCTTTAGCAAGTTCTTCATAAGCATCTTTTTTACCAGATACTTTATTTTTAATGAACTTTGTTCCATCAATAGATGCAACATAACCTGTTATTGTTAGTAAATTTTTTTCTATCACAGCATGTGCACCTATTGGCGATAAGCAATCACCGTCCATGTTTCTAGCAAATATCCTCTCAGCAGTACCGCATATTTCGGTATCTGCATGCACCACTTTTTTAATTCTCTTGATAACAAAATCATTTTCAGATAAACACTCTATACATAAAATTCCCTGTCCTGGCGAGGGCACAAAATCATTTACATCAAGACTCTCTGTAACAACATGATCCAGTCCCATTCTTCTAAGTCCAGATTTAGCTAAAATTATTCCGTCCAACTGTTCTTTTTTTAGTTTTTTAAGCCTTGTTTGAATATTACCTCTCATTTCTTTTGATTTAATATTTGAATTCATATGTTTTATTATTGCTTGTCTTCTCGGGCTGGAAGAACCAATAATGCCAGATTCAATCTCAGATAAAGTTTTGTGTTTATCTGAGATAAACACATCCCTTGGATCCTCTCTTTTCATAATGCTGCTGATATTAAATCTCTCATCAAGCTTTGCAGGAACATCTTTCATAGAATGTACGGCTATATCAGCCTCTCCCTTTAG
>MDSV01249867.1_pt1 | contig 18925 bp, 22 predicted proteins | sample 810851 | NCBI WGS metagenome assembly MDSV01 (sample SAMN05326640, study PRJNA326480) | marine metagenome | isolation source: seawater | place: Atlantic Ocean: North East | collected 2012 | reverse complement strand
CTTTATTGTTTGATTTTTCTTAATATTAAATTCACTTGGTTCATAATAATTGTCATACATTTTAACTTTTATAACTCTATCAATTTCAGTAGGATCACCTTTTTCTCCTATCATGCTCATTGAGCCAGCAATTGAGATACTTGGTATTAAAATAAATAATAATATAATTTTTTTCATATTTAATAATAAAGCTTAAATATTAATTAAAATATTATGAATTTTGGCACACTTTTAAAATTAATAATAAATAAATTTAAGTAAATTACTTAAAAAAGACATAGATACAGTAAAAGCTATAAAAAAATTACAATACATTAATGAAACTGTTCGATTTCTAATTCTTCTTTTTCTTACAAAAACTTTATCATCTAGGTCGGAAACATCTCTTTTACCTTGAACTGGATAATCATAAGTCCAACGCCATACTGAATGACCGTACCTTTCATCTGTACTGTTATAATATATTATCCAAGCTACGATATATCTATGAGAAATATAAAGAATGATTAAAAGTATAATGTCTATAATCATTTAAATATTTTTAATTAGGATTATATTTTGCACAAATTTTATTATTATCAAGATCACGTACATATGCATAATAATTTCCATCACTTCTTATTCCAGGTGAACCTTCGTCTGTACCACCATTCTCTAATGCAATTAAATGGAAGTTATCAACTGCTTTAGATGTATCTGCTAAAAATGCAATCATTGTACCATTGCCATTAGTAGCTAATTCTTTGTTAACAGGTTTTGTTATATAAAATTTTTCTTCAAGGTTGTTTGCTTTAGCATAAACAATATATCTCTCAGTTGTTTCTATTTTTTTAATACCTAAGGTAATAAATACAGTATCATAAAATTTAGCTGATTTAACAAGATCGTTTGATCCTAACATAGCAAATTCAAAAAGTTTTTTCATTATCTAATATACTAACATAAAATACTGTTTACATTGTTTCAATACTTCCAATTATATTAAAATTTTTATCAGAAATAATAATTTCACCTGAGTTTGTACCTTTATTTAAAATTCCTGAAATAACCACAAAATGAGTAACAAATACTAAATTTTTGTCGTTGTTCCATTTTTTTATATAATTTCTTAAATTATTAATTTGTATTTTTTCATTTGATGCAAATTTTTCATCATAGAATGAATTAAGTGCTTTATAAGTTTCAAAATTTTTAAAAGCGATTCTTGCTGTATCTTTGCACCTACACCATTCGCTGGATAAAACTTTGTCAATTTTAATATTATTATTTTTAAAAAATAGGCCAATTTTTTTTGATTGTTCAATTCCTATTTTGCTTAAATTTCTTTGTGTTGAGCAATCTTTTAAATCAAAATTTTCTGGATCCCCATTTCCAGGGGCATAAGCATGTCTTATAAATATTAATTTTTCCCCTTCTTGTAATGAGTTTATTAATTTTTCAGATGAAATTCCTTCAACATTTAAAATCAATAAACTAATAAATATAAAACCAAAAAAATTTTTCATAATTATTTATCGTAACATAAAATAAATAGTCTTAATATATATTGAATATCAATTAAATTTTCTTATTTTATTAAGTTGTATCTTTAATAAATCATAAAATTATTATATAAAATTCAAATTATGAAATTTAAAACTGAACAAGAATTATTTTGGGTTGGTAGTTTTGGAGACCAATATATCAAAAGAAACAATAATACTAACAGAATGTTAACTATTGGAAAAAATCTATTAACAAATAATGTTAAAGTAAATAATGTAATAGAGTTAGGGGCAAATACAGGATCTAATCTAGATACTATTAAAAAAGTGTATCCAAATACCTCAATCCTTGGAGTTGAAATAAATAAAAAAGCTTACAAAATTCTTAAAAATAAACATAAGTCAGTAAACAAGAGTATTTTAGATTTCAAAACAAAAAAAAAATTTGATTTAGTGATTGTTGCTGGTGTTCTAATACATCAAAATCCAAATTACTTGAAAAAAATTTACCAAAATATGTATGGCTTAAGCAGAAAATATATATATATTTCTGAATATTTTAATCCTGAACCAGTCACTGTAGAATATCATAAAAATCAAGACAGGTTATTTAAAAGAGATTTTGCTAAAGAATTATGGAAATTATACCCTAAATTAAAATTAATAAATTATGGATTTGAATGGAAAGAGGATCCAAATCTAAAAAATGTTTCTGACAATAGTAATTGGTTTCTTTTTAAAAAATAGATATAACTTTTTTTAACAATGGATAATTTACCAGATGTAATAAGAATTGAGCCAGTTGGTTTATGTAACTTTAATTGCCAACATTGTCCTACTGGGGTATCGCCTAATAAAAGAGCTTTATTATCAAAAGATAAATTTCATGAAATAATCGATGGATTTAAAAAAATAAATTTTTTGCCTAGAGTTGTTGTCTGCTATCATGGCGGAGAACCTTTGTTGAATAAAAATCTTACTTATTTTATTAAATATTTAAAAGATTGGGGTGTTAAAAAAACTGTAATTACTACAAATGCTTCTTTATTAACAGAGCAAAAATCAATAGAATTAATTGAAGCTGGCATTGATCAAATAAAAGTATCCTTTGATGGAGAAAGTGTTGAAGAAAATAATTATATAAGACAAAAAGGTAATTTTTATGCTAATGCAGAAAACTTAAAAACTTTTTGTAAAGTTTATAAAAAAATTTCTAAACATAAAATTGATATTTCGACTGCAAGTACTATTATTACCAAAGAAGAAGATCTAGACATAATATTTAAAAATAAAAAACATACAAATCCACCAAAATATTTAACTGATTATTTTAAAAATGAGATGGATGTTATGAGAATTAGTAGTTATCCTGCAATGATTTGGCCAAACTTGAATAAAAATGATTATCTTCACAAATCATTTCCATCTGAGAAACCATCTTATTGTAGTTTATTATTTGAAACATTTACAATTTTATCAAATGGGAATGTCGTTACTTGTTGTTATGATCTAAAGGGAGAATTAATACATGGTAATATTTTTAAAGAAAGTATTTTAAAGATATGGGAAAGTGAAAAATATAAAAAAATAAGAAGTAATTTTAAAATTAAAAAATATAATTCACTTTGCGAAAGTTGTAATGTTGTTAACCCAAGATATATGTATAAAAAAGATAATGAACAAACTTTCAAAAATTCTAATTTTTAAAAATTATGAAAATTTGTCTAATACCAGCTAGAAGTGGCTCAAAAAGAATAAAAAATAAAAATATTAAAAATTTTTTTGGAAAACCATTAATTGCTTTTGCAATACAATTGGCAATTAAAAGTAAATTATTTGATAAAGTTATTGTATCTACAGACAGTAATAAAATTGCAAAAATTTCTAAAAAATATGGAGCAACTGTGCCTTTTCTAAGACCAAAAAAAATAGCAAATGATTATGCAATAGACAAAGATGTTATTAATCATTTCCTAAAATTTGCTAAAATAAATAAAATTGAAATTAATACTCTATGTTATTTATATGCAACAACTCCTCTTCTCAAGGTTTCAACACTTAAAAAATGTTATAATTTATTAATTAAATCAAAATATCCTAAAATAACAACTATTAGTAAATTTTCTCATTCAATTGAAAGAGCACTAATAAAAAATAAAAATGGAGAAATTACATTTAGAAACAAAAAATATATTAATTATAGAAGCCAAAATTTTAAAGAATATTATTATGATACAGGTCAGTGTTATTGGTTTAATGTAAAAAAAATTAATAATTTTGTTGGAAAAAAATGGATAAAAACATTAGCTGTAGAGCTTAATCAATATGATTTTCATGATTTAAATACGATTGATGATTTTAATATTTTAAAAAAACTTTATAAAATCAAAAAATTAAAATAAAATATAATTTAGTTAAACTTTAAATTATATTTTTGTTCAAGTATTTCTTGCCCCTTTTTATATGAGCTAAAATCAATAATATCATCTGTCTCCATACTAATATTAAATTTTTCCTCTATTGCTGCAATTAAAGACATATGACCAATAGAATCCCATTCAGGAATCTCATTATATTTTAGATCTGTCGTGAAATTATCTTTTGGAATTTCAAGGCATTCAATAAAAAGATCTTGTAATTTTTTTTCGTTACTCATTATGATTTTTTTAATTTTTTTAAAATATCATTTACTATTTTTTCTGCTACCAGTCCATGTTTTTCTTTTAAAAATTTATATTCACCTCCTTTATCATAAGTATCTTTAATACCTAAAAAAATTTGAGGTGGAGATTTGTCTAACTTAGATTTGTATTCAGCTATAGCACTACCCAGACCTCCTAAAATATTATGCTCTTCAACAGAAACTATTAAATTAGTTTTGCAAGCATCTTCTACTGCTAATTTATCTATTGGTTTAATTGTATGCATGTTAATAACTGCGCAGTTAATTTTATTACCTTCTAAAATTTCTGAAGCTTTTATGCACTCCTGAACAATTGCACCAGAACATATTATTGTGATATCTTTACCTTTTTTTAATTTAACCGATCTCCCAATTTCAAAATTATAATCTTTTTTATAAATGATTGGATTATTAGATGCTCCTGTTAATCTTATATAACAACTTTGGTTATGATTTAATGCTGCCTCCAAAGCTTTAATTGTTTCTAATCCATCTGCTGGTGAAATTATCGTAATATTTGGAATAGATCTCAAAATACCAATATCTTCTATCGAACAATGTGTGTAACCAAGTGTTCCTAAAGATAAACCACTCGCTATTCCCACCATGCAAACTTTTTGCTTCATATATCCTAAGTTTACTTTAATTTGTTCACAACACCTTGCTGTTTGAAAAGGGCTAAATGTAGTGGTGATTACATCATAATTTTCACTAGCCAAGCCAGCGGCAATACCAATCATATTTTGCTCTGCAATACCTACATCTAAATATTTTTCTGGAAAAGTTTTTTTAAATCTATCCAATCCTGCTGAAGTAGATACATCACAGGTAAGAACCATTAAATTTTCTTTTTTTTTTGCAATATCTAGTACTGCCATACCAAATGTAGCTCTAGATCCTATTGCTGACCAGGTCTTAATATTTCTATCATTAATTTCCATTATAATTATTTGTTTTTTTGTAATTCATTTATAGCCTGATCATATAACGTTTTTGTTAATACAGCGTGGTGCCAATTATTATCATTTTCAAAAAAAGAAAAACCTTTTCCTTTTATTGTATTTGCTATTATTGCTTTTGGTTTATTTATTTCATCACTGTGAGAAAAATAATTCAAAAGTTCTTTATGATTATTGCCATCTAATTCTACTGCATCCCATCCAAAGGCTTCCCATTTATTTTTTAAATTACCAAGGTCCATTATTTCTTTATTTGATCCTGTTTGCTGAAAGTTATTTCTATCAATAATTACATGAAGATTATTCAATTTGAAATTAGGTGCCGCCATTGCTGCTTCCCACATTGAACCTTCATTACATTCCCCATCACCTACAACTACAAAAACTTTAAAAGGATTTTTCTTTTTTAGCGATGATAAAGCTACACCAATACCTAAAGATAAGCCCATTCCTAGAGATCCATTAGAAAATTCAATACCAAGCTTTTTATTGATAACTGGGTGGCCTAAAAGATTGCTGTTATTTTTTTCAAATGTATTAAGTTCTTCTTTTGAAATATATCCTACCTCGGACAATGCTGCATAATAAGCTAAACAAGCATGGCCCTTACTTAATATAAATCTATCTCTAATAGGGTCTAATGAGTCTGATTTATTATATTTTATTTTAAAACCAAATAAAACTGAGATTATATCAGCTATAGATAGGGCTCCACCAAGATGGGCACTGCTTGAACCTGCTGACAAAGCCATATCTAAAATATTTTTTCTAACATTAAAAGAAAACCTATTGATTTCATCTAATTGTGTTGTTTTTATATTTTCTTCCATTAAATTACATTCCTCCATCAACTCTAATAGTTTGTCCTGTAATATAATTAGATAGGTCAGAAGATAAAAAAAGAGCTACATTTGCTATTTCTTTTGGATCAGCAATTCTATTTAGTGAAATTTTTGAAACTAATTCCTCAATGTATTCACTTGGTGTATTTTTTTTCAACATATCGGTATCGGTCAATCCAGGAGCAATAGAATTGACTCTAATATTATATTTTCCCACTTCTCTAGATAGAACTTTGGACTGCCCATTAATTGCAGCCTTAGTCGATACGTATGCACTTCTACCTTCATTTCCATCTATTGCAGAACTTGATGAAATAAAGACTATACTTCCTTTTTTATTTTTAATCATAGATTTTAAAATTAATTGTGTAAATAAAATTTGAGAATAAAAATTTATATTGAATAATTCTTTATATTTCTTAATTGATGTCATTTGAAATATTGAAGTATCAATAGATCCTGCATTATTAACCAAAATATCAATATTTTTATTGTTTAAAAGAATTTTTTTGCCAGCTTCTTTGACACTTTCCTCATCGCTTAAATCAAATTGAATTGGGTGTATTTTATTATTATATTTTGTTTCTAATTCTTTGGTAATTTTTTTGAAATTTTCGTCTAATGATCTAGTGCATGCGAAAATATCTGATCCATTTTTTGAAAACTCTTCTAATATTTTTTTTCCAATACCTCTATTGCACCCAGTTACGACTGAGGTTTTATTCTTTAGTAACATTATTTAATAAAATCTTCTTTTGAAAAAATATCTTTAGCTAATGCTGGTTTAAAAATTGTTTGTCCACTTTTAGTCATAAAATTACTTATAAATGATTTATCCTCACCAGCTAAACAAAGATCACTATGATTTTTAAAATATTTTATACTAAAACCAAATTTTACAATCTCTGCTAAACTTTGCTCAAAAATATTTCCAATTTTAATATGAACATAAGGACAAACTAATACATCCCCAATCGGGGTTACGTATAATCTATTAACAGTTGTACAGCCTAAAATCTTTTCGTGATTCCTATCAAATGGATTCCATACATTTCTAACTAAATTCTTATACTCTTTTCTAATTTTTCTTAGATATTCTCTGTCTTTATCATCACAAATAATATCTTCAGCATTCTGCCACATACCTGATGGCACAGCCACATTAAGAAGCGTTTTATATCTTTTCTTTTTTGAATAATCTAATAATTGCTTAAAGTGATCTGTATTTGCATTGTAATGACCTACAGTAATATTTAAGTACGGATCCATTCCTGCTTTTCTTACATGCTCAAGTGCTGCTATAGCTCTCTTCCAAGATTCTTTTCTTCCTCTTATCTCATCATGGATTTTTTCATCCATGCTATCAATACTCACAGAAACTCTACTTACTTTATATTCTGCTAATTTTTTTGCCATTGGTTCATCTAAATGATATCCATTGGTAGTTAGATACATATAAAATCTTTCTGGTTTAATAGCTTCTAAAACTTGAAATAATTTTTTTGGTTGAAGAAGAAGCTCTCCACCTTGTAAATCAAATTCAAAATATCCTAGTTCATCAGCTTGATCTGCTAACTTTCTAATCGCTTCAATGTCTAGATATTCTTTGGCATGATCTCCCTTTGGTGAATTTGTAAAGCAATACTTGCATCTTAAATTACATGCATTATTAAAATTTAAATCTATACCTCTGGTTTTTGTTCCAACTTTTCCATCATTTTTTTGTACATAGTCATAAAAATCTTTTAATTTTTTAACTAATCTTGGTTTATTCAATAATGATGAAGCTATTGGCATAAAATAAAACTTATTGTTTTTTTGTTAGGTTATACTTTAAAATTTCATCTGGCAATATTAAGGTAATTTTAGCTTTACAAGCAACCTCATTGTCTATTTTGCCCTGACATTTGCATAATGCGATGCCTCTTTTATAACTTATTACTTCAGTTTCAATATTAAATATAGAGTTTGGCTTTACTTTCTTGAAAAATTTTAGATTGTCTGCTGAAGTAATGTACATAACTTTTCCTTTATTACCAGGTAAGGTTAGAATAGATAAAGCTGACATCTGACTTAGTGCCTCTATTTGTAACATTCCAGGCATATTAGGATCTCCCTCGAAATGAGGTTTAAAAAACCATTCATCATTTTTTAGTTCCTTATAACCATTTGCATATTTTCCAGGTAAAATTTCTGTTGCATAATCAATCATCAAATATGGAGGACGATTTTTTTGAAATTCTAAAATTTCTTTTTTATTTAATCTTATTTTCATACAATTGAAATTACTCTGGATAAAGTTTTAATTAAATCATAACCATCCCATAGGACATCAATATCTAATGCATTACCTATTGGAACAATTCTATCAACTCCAGTTAAATTATTATTTATTATAAAATTTTTAAATTCATCTTTTTTGTAACCATAATAAGTAGCTGTTTGACATTTTTTTGATATATATTTTTTTAACTCACCTAAGTCATTTAAATTTACTTGGTAAAAAAAACCACTTACTCCTCTAATATTTTCAATATCTGAAGCTTTTTTATCAAAATCTAAAATATAAATATTATTTTTTTTTAAATTTATATTTTTTATATTTTTATTAATAACTATATTTTCTAAAAGTTTGGTATACTTATCAACAATTTGAATTTCTTCAAATGCATATTTTTTTTCAACAATTTCATCTAGGCATTGCCAGAATATATTTTGAATTTTAACATTTTTTTTTCCTATCCAAAAAAGAAAATGGGGAGAATTACATCCTTGTTGATTCATTGAATAAGAATCATAATAAAACTTATTAGCTATAATTTTTATTTCATTTTTTTTTATTTTAGATAGTTCTTTTAAATTAATAATACAAATTGAATACCTATCAGAAAAAGAAATATCCATAGATCTTTCGGGAATTGAAAATTTTCTGATTTCGTTAATTGAAGAATCTCCTCCCCAGATTACTCTTGCATCGCATACTGAAGAAATTTTATGAGTTATCTCTTTTTCAGAGTTTTTATCATACTGAATAAAATAATTACTTTCTTTAATTTTAATAAATTTTTTTTTACTTAATATTTTATTAATAGATTTAATAATTATTTTTTTTTGATATGAATTAGCCGTTGGCACTTTAATTATATTTGAATTTCCACTGAGAAGTCCAAAAAAAAATGAATAAATAAAATTTGTTGGTACGTTTGAAGGGCAAATATGAAAAATTAATCCTTTACCAAGTCTAGTTTCGTAAGGAAAAATTGTTTTTTTTAAATTTTCAATTTTTTTCTTCCTGCACCATTGTATCAAATATACTAAATCTGAATATCTATAAACATCTTTGGTTTTTTTTAATTCTTTGGAAAATTCATCTAAAAAATTTATTACTAAATTATTTACAGGTTGATGAACATAAAGTTTAAAATTTTTATTGATAATTTTTTTAATTATTATTGCTTGCTTTTTATCTAACATCACTGCAACCTCTAATTTCTGCTTTTTTTAATCTGCCGTGTACTACAAAACATTTTCCTTTAAATCCACATTTTCCATTTCCGTTATTTATAATTTCTCCCATGTCTTCTGTTAAAATATTATGTCCCGGATAACTTGTTGGAATATTTGATAAAAGTTGAATCATGCCCAATTTTCTATCATCAAGTTTATTAAAATTTTTATCTCTAATAATAATGTCTGAATACCTAGATGTTCTAAATCCCCCACATTTATTACATTCTAAGAATATAGAACCTGTTTGCTCAACCATGCCATAATAATTATAGATTTTTTTAATTCTTAATTTTTTTAATAATATACTTTTAAATTCTAATTTTTTAATTTTATATTTTTCAATTTTTTTCCACCCACCACCATGTAGTAAAATAGCATTTTTAAAATTATATTTTATTTTTTTATTTAATAATTTTTTTATTAATATTTGATATATAAAGCTTGTAAAGCCAAAAACAAAAAAATTTTTTTTAGAAAACTTTTTTAAGAAATTATTTAATCCTTGATAATCTATGTTTCCATTTTTATCTAAAAGATAAAAATGATTATTCCCAAAATAAGAAAATCCAACAATAGCTGCAGTTTTTGCACTAAACTTCAATCTATTGGAATATTTTGGATTGCTATCAACTATTATCATGGGCAATCTTTTTTTTCCTAATATATCTTCAATTAAATTTTTTAAAACTTTTACTTGATTAGCTGAATTAAACTTATCTAAGTATATTTTAGATACTTTATTTCCACTAGTGCCTGAGGAGACTAATGTTTTTATTATTTTATTTTTTGATACACTTAATAAATCAAGATGTTTGAATAATCTTACTGGTATCATTGGCAAATTATCTAATTTATAATTTTTATTTAAGTTAAAATTCAATTTATTAATAATTTTCGCATAATATTTACATTTATTATAATGGTGTTTTGTTAATCTACGAATAGAACTTAAAAAAATTTTAGAGTAAAAATTATTATTAATATAATAAGGATTTATTTTAAAAAAATTTTTTTCAAACATATTAATTTAACTCTTTATATAAAATTTTTCCTGTTTGATTTCTTGGTATTTTTAAGACTTTCTCTAATGATATGCCTGATTTATGTATTCCAATCAATTTTGAGATTGAATCGATTAATTCTAAATTATTAAAATCTTTTTCAAAAAAGATCTTTAATTTATCATCATTTCCAGTACATGCACACTCAAATCCTATATTTTTTATTAACATTTCTACTTCATCAAGATTTATTCTTATTCCAAATATTTTAGAAATTCTTTTTAACCTACCAGTAATAAAATAAAAATCATCTTTATCTTTTTTAACTAAATCACCAGTAAATAATTTTCCTTTATTGCTATCACCTTTCTCTAAATCTAAATAATTCATTGCATAGCCTAATGACACATTTTTACCCTCATAAACTAATTCACCTATTTTATTAACATCATTTATAAATACCCCATTATTATCTATTATTGAAAATTTTCCATCTTTTACTGGTTTGCCAATACTACCAATCTTATTTTTTAACGAATCCCATGGTAAATATGACATTCTTGATGTTGCTTCTGTTTGTCCATACATAGTAATAAAATTTATTTTTTTTTCTAAACCAATTTTATAAAATTTTTCTATTAAATTCGTTGAAAGTTTTCCACCTGCTTGTGTCATATACTTTAAATTTTTACTAACCTTAGATTTAAAATCAATTTTATCTAAAATTTCATACATAAATGGAACACCACTGAAGTTTGATGCTTTTTTATTATTAAATATCTCCCAAAACTTTTTATCTATTAAACTATATTTATTTACTATTACAGAAGCTCCAGCACATAAATGAGAATTTACTATAGATAAGCCATATATATAATTTAATGGCATTGTAGTTATAGATCTATCTTCGCTTGTGATATTTAATGAATCGATTACTTGATATAAATTTTTGTCAATATTTTCATATGAAATTCTGACAAATTTAGCTGAACCTGTACTGCCAGACGTAGCAATTAGCATTGTTAAATTATCATTTACTAAATAATTATTTTTTTCTTTATTTTCTAATAATTCAAAATTATAAAAACTAATTAAATTATTATAATTTATACTAATAGTATTTTTTTTCTTCTCTTTAAAAATATAATCAGGTTTATATTCTGCTATTATTTTTTTAAAATTACTATCTAATAAATTATTATCAACAAGTATTACAACACAATTTAACCGAATGAATCCTACATATGCTGCTATTACCTCAAAGGTGTTGGAGCATACAATCATTACTACTGATCTTTCTTTTATATTTTTTGTAATTTTTTTTGAATGATCTATTAAAGAATTATATGATAAATTTTCAGTTTCTGTAACCAAAGCTATATTATCTTTAAATTGATCAATTTTTGAAAAAAAGTTCATTACAATTAAAAAAATTTATTAAAATTTTAAACCTTTTATTAATTTAAAATTTAATCTTTCACCAAAATCAATATTTCTATTAACTCTTAAACCAAGAATTTTATTATAATATTTAGGATGTAAACCATGCCCTGGTCTTACAATTTTTATATTATGTTTGGTGATTTTATCACCTTTTAAAATTTTATTTGAAACATAAATTGATCTCATCAACGTACTACTTTTATTCGTTTGATATAGTTTATTTTTCTTTATTTTTAAAGATTCTTCAATATTTCTAATGCCCTTTACATAATTCTTGAAATTATTTTCATTAGATGAAAAAAAAGAATCTACTGTCTTGGTTTTATCGTTTAGATTAAAATGTTTTTCAATAAATTTAGCACCAAGAACTATAGATGCAATTGATAGCTCATTTCCTATTGTATGATCTGATAAGCCAACTTCAACTTTATATTTTTTTTTAAAAAGAATTAAGTTATTTAAGCTATAATTTCTAATATCAGCTGGATAATCAGATACACATAAAAGTATAATTATTTTTTTAACTTTTTCTTTTCTTAAAAATTTTACTGCAAAATCTAAATCTTTAATATTTGCTAAACCTGTAGAAAGAATAATTGGTTTATTTGTTAAAGATACTTTCTTTAATAATGGAATATGATTAATTTCAGAAGATGCAATTTTATAGGCACAGCAGTTTAATTTTTCTAAAAAATCTACGGCAGTTTCATCAAATGGACTTGAAAAAATTTCTATTCCTATTTTTTTTGCCTCTGAAAATAATCTTTTATGCCATTTCCATGGTGTATGAGCATAATTATATAAATTCCATAGATTTTTCTTTTTATACCATGGAGACTTTTTAGAAATTTTAAAATCTTTTTTATTGGAATTTAAAGTAATTGTATCTGATGTATATGTTTGGAGTTTAATTGCGTCTGCTCCTGATTTTTTAGCTGCTTTAATTATTTTGATAGCTCTCTTAAGAGAGCCGCCGTGATTTCCTGACATTTCTGCTACAATTAAACTAGAAAAATTTTTTCCTATTTTTTTTTTACCAAAATCTATATTCATATTTTAAATTTATAGTATTTTAAAATATTAAACTCAATAATATTAACTTTAGGTACTTTTAAATTAATTAATTGAGTTTTTATATTTAAACAATCTTTAATATTATTATTACATATTAAAAAGTAATGATTTTTTACTTTATATATGTTTTTATGGTTAATATTCTTAATTCGGTAAGTTAAGATTTTTTTATTTAAAAAATTATCATTATTATCATAAACATTAATTATTTTTGAATTAAATAATTTATTAAATATATTTATACATATTTTGCTATATGAACTTGCACAAATTATATTTATTTTTTTATTTTTTAAAAATTTAAAATTTTTATTAATAATAGATAAATAATAATTTTTAAGCTCAAACCATGATTTATAATTTAAATTTTTTCTATTAAAAAAATTAACAAATAAATTTAACTTAACTAAATTAAAATATATCTTAGGTGAATTATACAATAAATATTTAGACAAACTGATAAGCTGATTTTTATTACATACAAATATATTTAAAATAAAAATTTTAATAAAAAAATTTAATCTTGATTTAAAGAAATTTAACTCTTTTTTATCAAATTTATATTTTTTATAATCTCTCATATAATAGTTGATATTTTGCAAACACGATTTACATACTTCAAAACCAGTGCTCCTTCCCAATGAATTTAAACTTGTTGCTCTTCTTGCATGTGTTATCAAATTTGAGTTATTTGCATTTTCTTTTGAATAAAATAAACGAGATACAAAAATGTGATCTTCATGAACTCTGATATTTTCAAAAAATATTCTTTTTTTGATTAAAAATTTCCTATTTAATGCGAAGTTCCAACATAAAGGATTAAATAAATTATAATCTTTTACTAAATTTAATGGTCTTCTATATTTATTTTTATCTTTTTTAAATTTTCCATATTTTTCAGAATTTTTAATAGTTATATTTCTCTTAGAATTATTTCGTATATCTTTATGATTTAAAACAATAATATTTGATTTTTTATTTTTTATTTTTTTATTAATATTTAATAGTGCATTAGACAATAATAGATCGTCACTATCTAGAAAAATAATATAATCACCCTTGGCTTTTAATATGCCTTTATTTCTTGAGACAGATACGCCTAAATTTTTTCTATTATTTATTATTTTAATTTTTAAATATTTTTTTTTAAATATTTTTATTATATTTTTACTTGAGTCTTTAGAATTATCATCAATAATGATTATTTCATAATTGACATATTTTTGATTTAATACACTTTTCAAACATTGTGATAAATATTTTTCTGAATTAAAAACTGGTATTATAATGCTATAAAAAACATCCATGAATAGTTTGTAAAAATTTACAAAATTTCAGATTTATTGTACTCAATAACTTTTTTAGTCTGAATAGCTGACTTAATATTTTGAGATGTAAAATCTCTTCCATTGCACGAAAAGCATGCCTTTAAGAATTTTTTATCATAACAAAGTTCTTTTATCATTTTTTTTAATTCAGAAATATTTTCATACTTTTTTGTCATGTCAATAACATCTGATTGACTATCTTCAAAAGCTTTTAAATTATTTCCATTTGCTGAAAATGGACACCTGTAAAGTTTGCCATGAAGTAAAGTTATCAAATCACTATTACAGCAATTATTAAATTGGTTAATTATTTCTCTTTCAGATTTCATAGAGTTTGGCATAATTCTCCCACAGTCTTGCCATATCTCACATTTGTATGTTGAATAATCAATTCCTTCTTTTGTAGCTAAATCAACAAGCGCATCATGTGCCCTCGATGCTTGACCATAGTTTGTTATTTCTAAAACTACTTTTTTATTTTTTAAACACTCTAGTTGTTCACCTTTGGGAACAATTGTTGCATTAGTATAAATTACTATTCTAGAAATATTTTCATACTGAGTCATTTTATTAACTATTTTATGCATTTGCTTATTCATAAAAGGATCACCACCTAAAATTCTTATTTCATTAATGTGATCTACGGCATTCATTAAATTATCCAGGGAAGAAAATAATTCATTCATTTCTGTATCTTGAGGCTTTACATAGTATTGCATCAAATTTGAACAATCTTTACATTTTAATGAACACTTTTCTGTTATTTGAATATCAACAGATTTAATTTTTAAAAAACCAGATGTTGCATATTCATTTTTTTTTGACATCTCATTATAAAAATCAATTCTTCTTTTAAGCTTTAAAGGATATAAGTCTCCATCGTATAGCTCTGTAACATTTGGTTCAACAAGTAATGAAGTTGAATTAAAGATATTAATAAAATTATTTTCTTTTAAATTTGGTAATACTCCTTGAAAATAATCATGAGCAACAAAAATATTAGTATTATTATTTAGTTTATATAATTCCTCTGGTGTAATTACTTTACAAGATTGATACTCAAAACCTTTTTTTCTCACATCACTATCGCAAAAAAAATCTACTTTAATATTTAATTTAGTTAAAATTTTTTTTGTTAGTTTGCCAATAGTACCAAAGCCATATACGATAACTTTTTGACCATTGCTGGCTATTTTACTTTGAATTTCTGATGTTGAATAATGTTTCACAGATATTTTATTTAGCATTTCCTTCGGCAATTATCTACAATGAAATTATTGTCTTATCTCAGGGTTTTTTAAATCAATACCCAAAAGTTGTCTCAAACCTGCATCTATATTTTTAAGTTGTTTTTTATTTAAATTTTTTTTTAAATCAATCATGGGTGTAATAAAATATGGTAAATACTGACCTAAAATTGCTGTTCTGCTATCGTAAGAAAAATTCGAAGTTGCTGTGTGCCAACTTAATCCATTAAAAATTATTAGGGATCCTTTGGGATAAATTAATTGACTTTTTTTTTCTTTATCAAAAAGTTTTTGTGTAGGATATTTGTAATAATTTTGACTTCCAGATACAATTTCAGTAGCTCCATTAAATTTTGTAAAATCATCAAGAAGAATCATAGTTTGGCAATTTAATAAAAATTTACCATTTCTATCAATAGGGATTTTTTCTCCTGGTTTTACCATATGTAAATATGGATAGTCTATGTGTGGCGTCTGGCCTCTTGCTCCTGGTAGAAGACAATTGGCAGAAAAGAAACCACAAACAAATTTTTTTCCTAATAAATTTTCAAATAATTTCATAATAATTTTAGGCTGAATCATTTTTCTAAAAATTATATCTTTTCCTATTAAATTAAATACCCACTTTTGATAGTTTCTTTTGTCTGAAGCAAATGTTAAATTTTTTTTAACAGAATATGATTTATTTATAATTTTTTTAGCTCTATTAATTTCTTTTAAAGTAAAATAATTTTTAATTACATAAAATCCCTTGCCGTGTTTAATTTCTTTAGAAATTTTATTAATTAATGAATCTTTTTTATAATTACTATTATTTATTTTTTTTTTACTAATTTTAATTGCACCAGCTAGTTTAGGATCAAAATTTTTAGGCCATATAGTATTATGATCGTATAAAGCATCTCTTAAATTAGTATTTTTAAATGTACAACTTTTTAAATTAAGACCCTTTAAATTACTATGACTTAAATTAGAATTTAAAAAATTAGTTTTAAAAATCTTTGCTTTATATAAATTTGTATCAGTTAAAACACAATTTTTTAACTTTGCCTCACTTAAATTTACATTATCTAAATTTGAGTTCCAAAAATCAACTTTATATAAAAAACTTTTTTTAAAACTAACGTTATTTAAATCTGATTTTCTAAAACTTAAATTTAGTAAATTTTTATTATCAAATAATTGATTTTTTATTTTTTTAAAATTAAAATTTTTATTTTCAATAGTTTTCATAAAATTATTTATATTAAATAAAATACATTTTTTTTTAGATTTTTTTATAATAAATATTATAATTATTTCCAATATTTAAAAATTTTTTTATATATTTATAGAAAATATTTTTCTTTTGTAATGGTAAATAACCAAAATATTTCCAATGATGCTTTAAAACCCTATTATTTTTATCAATACTCATAAAACAATATTTTTTTTTTTGTGTATTTAAGTAATCATGTTGAATCTTTATAGCCTTTAAAATATCAAATAAATTAGTCTCAGGTAAACAACTTATCAAACCTGAGTAAACAAGATTGTAATTCTTAAATTTAAAATGATCTGAAGTCGAAATAAATATAGGTTTTTTGTTTTTTAATATAACAAATGATTTTCTTTTTTTTTGTTTTTGAAACCACCATTGATAGTGATCTATCTTTTGTATTAGTTTTTTACTAGATGAATACTTTCTATTTATTTCCAAATTTTTATAAAATAAATATTTATTAACCATTCTGTCATCAATCTGTAAAGTTGTAAATTTTTTCATATCAAAATTTAATATTTTTTTGAAAGTTTTTTTTAATACTTGATGTATTTATAATTGATTTAGACATCACTTTTTTTAATTGAGATCTATTTTTTATCATTAAAGTAGCTAAGTTAGATATTTTATTTGGTGATTTTAAATCTTTCTTATCTAAATTAAAATAATGGCCAATTTTTTCATAATCAATATCTGATAAATTTTGATTATTATTCATTTTAAATAATAGAGTTGGTATTTTTAAAAACGCAGACTCAAACATTGAAATTCCTGAAGAAGAAATAAATAATTTTGTTCCATTTAACAAATTTAAGATATTTTTAGGTTCATAAAATATTTTTATATTTTTATATTTTTTAAATTTATTATAAATAATTTTCTTATTTTTCATAAAAGGACCAATTATTAAAACAATTTTAAAAATTTTTTTTTTTATAATTACATAATTTTTTGATGATGTTATCATAAACAAGTAAATCACCTGATGCTCCATTATAAAAAACAAAATCTGAGATTATTTTTTTTTTATCATAACTTGAATTAAAAAGAGCATATTTGGGTCCCAATAAAAAAATACAATTTTTTTTATTGTTATTTTTAATTTTTTTTAAAAGTTTTTCGTTATAACTTGAAAAACAAGGATTGTGATTGATATAAATATCAACAAAATTTTTTTTATCTAATAGATCACTAATTGAGATAATTTTTTTACAATACTTATAAATATGTTTTTCCCAGGTATATCCCAGCCTATAACTATCTTTTATGACTATTGATCTATTATATTTTTTTTTAATTAATTTTATAAATAACTTTGCATCCTCTAATTCATTTATAAAATGATTATTTTTTTTATATAATGATATTATATTTTTACTTTCTTTTTTGAAAAAAGAAATATTAGTGTTCTTATCAATTACTATTTTATATTTTTTTAAATTTAAATATTTAATTAATGCTTTTATTCTAGTGTAATGTCCTAAGCCTTGTTTATGACCCACATCAATTCTAAAAAAAATCATTATATTATCAATTTATCATTTAAGAATCTTAAAATTTGGATAAGGAAGAATAAACTTTCCTCCCTTTTTAAGCCACGGTTGTTCTCTTTTTATAAACTCTTTGATAAATCCATAAGGCATTACAAAAAAATAGTCGGGGTTTAACCTTCTGGCATCTTCTTCTGATATAATCCTTACGCCAGAACCAATAGTATATTTACCCCATTTTGTTTTAGTTCTTTCAGCAGCATAAGGAATTTCTTTATTTGTTAAACCATAATATTGTAAAAGAGTATTACCTTTAGTTGAAGCTCCATACAAAAATATTTTTTTTCCCAATTTGATATTGTCTTTAATAAAATTTAAAGTTCTTTGCTTATTTTTTTTAACTCTTTTAACAAACTTAAGTATCTCACTATAATTAGCTTGCTCTTTATATTTTATAGACTTTTTAATATTTTTCTTACAGTAAATTCTATAAGAACCTCCATTTATTTTGTTTTCATTCATTTTAAATATTTTTAAACCATTTTTTTCAAATAAATATTTAAGTGAATTATAAGAATAATATTCTAGATGTTCATGACAAAT
>MDSV01062569.1_pt1 | contig 18931 bp, 14 predicted proteins | sample 810851 | NCBI WGS metagenome assembly MDSV01 (sample SAMN05326640, study PRJNA326480) | marine metagenome | isolation source: seawater | place: Atlantic Ocean: North East | collected 2012 | reverse complement strand
TGTGGGGGTCCAGCCATTGGAGGTCCTTGTGAGGGTCCAGCCATTGGAGGTCCTTGTGGGGATCCAGCCATTGGAGGTCCTTGTGGGGGTCCAGCCATTGGAGGTCCTTGTGAGGGTCCAGCCATTGGAGGTCCTTGTGGGGGTCCAGCCATTGGAGGTCCTTGAGGGGGTCCGGCCATTGGAGGTCCTTGTGGGGGTCCAGCCATTGGAGGATTTGCTGGTTCATTCGTCATTGGAGATGTTGTGACATCTATTTTTTCCGTTGTAGATATAGTTCTATTTTCTGTAGGTGGCGGAGATGAATTCAATCCATGTGCAAAAGCTGCTGCCAATGGGTCAGTTTCTTCGTTGATGTTAACATCATTAAACAATGATTCTTCCATTCCAAATCCTGCAAGAGCATCTTCAAAAACATCAGAAAGTACATCTTCAGATACTTCAGCAACAACTGGAATTTCTTCCAAGTCCATTTCCATCCTATAATCTCCTGGAAATGGGCCTAATTCCCCCTGTTTTCCTAAATGTTCAGCAGCAAGAATCCAAGCACCAGGCTTTTTTGGAAGAAAATGGAAAGCCTCATCTTGACTATTTCCATCAATTTGAGAGCCTAAAGCTTTGAAAATTTGGACCTGCGCTCCAGATGTTTTAATATTTAGAATTGGAGATTTTAATCTATTTTTCGTAGAATTTTGAACTAAGGTTCGTACAAGAATAGCATCTCGATCGTCTTCATCGATGTCGTCACAAACTACCATTAGATGGATTACGAGGTCTCCCAACCTGAGCATAGTTGGGATCGCCATATTGCAAGCACGTCCTAATCGCTACTTGAATCCGTATGTTGTCACTATTTTATCGGACCCCGATGAGCAACTGGAAGAGAATTTGCAATTGCTACAATACTCCCTGCTGATAGATCTATTTCTGATTGATGAGTATGTCTCTTGTGTATTCGAAACAAATCTCTAGAAATAAACCATAAATTTAGAATTGGAATAAGGTATAATAATTTCCGGAATGAACGCACGTCCCAGTTATTGGAATTCATTGGGTCACCATTTTCTTGAACTATGGCCAGCCCCATTATTCGTTGACCAAGAGATCTTGAGAAACGCAATCCTGAATATTTCCAATACAAAAAATGAGAGAGAAGAATAGCAATAGTCCATGCTAATGAATGATGAAAATCTGGGGACATCCATGTTGTTAGATCCCACGCTAACATTACTCTAAACTGTCCATCAAAACGTCCCCCTAATATTGAAAGAATACTCATTACAAATATGACATCTAGAATAAATCCAGCAGCTCTTTTGTAAATCGGAGCTAATATTGTACCATCAGGAATTTTCCAATGATCATGCTCAACTGAAACAATGTGTTTTGCTAAATTGGTCACTTGACCATGAGTCGAAATTGGCCCCTCCATTCTCATCCCCTTTACATCTGCAGCAAGTGCCAAGCAATGAGGTTTTTTTCTTCTGCCCATGTTAGCCAAAAATCCCAATCTCTTTGATTTCGTAATGTTTTTTGATCCCCAATGACGACCAGTCCCCTCTTTGCTCTTGTCAATGCGACATTCAATCTTCTTGAATCGTCTAAAAATCCTACATTTCCTTCTGGATTTGAACGTACTGCCGAGAGAATAATTACTTCCTTTTCTCGACCTTGGTAACCATCAACTGATCGGACCTCTATTCCTTCCCATTTCCCTCCATTTTCCATTCCTCCAGATGATTCCATTAAGTCACGAATCGCTCTTACTTGTCCGTTGTAAGGAGTAATAATTCCAATTTCATGAGGAGAAATATCTTCTCCTTGTAATATTGATTCTACCATCTTCAAAACCCATCCAGCTTCAGTAGGGTTTGCCTTTGAATGACCATCCTGAGAAACAATTTCACCGCCTTCAACAGGAACAAAGGCTACTGGATTTTCAAAATCAGGCCAAATTAGTCCAATCGGTGTAGGTCTTTTATCTTCGGAAATAGCATTCTTAAGAAGTCCTTCATATGACTGTATTGAAGGAAATTCAGCAATACATGGGTGCATTCTATATTGTTCTAATAACATAGTAGAGTTTACACCTAATTGAATCAATCTTTCAAAAAGTGAGATATTCAATCCCATTTTTTCTGCACGAGATGAGATAACAGTAGGAGGTAGTTGTTTATGATCTCCAACTAGAACTAGCTGCTTACATCCTCTAACTATTGGCACTAATGTAGCAGGTTCTGTGGCCTGTGTAGCCTCATCTATGAGAACTCTTGGGAATCTTCTTCCATCAAGTAGTAGATGCCCTGAACCAATGCATGTTGCACAAATTACAGCCGCATTGTCTAAAATATCATCTTTCATTTGTTGTTCAATTCTTCTTGCATCTTTCCATCCTTTCTTCAAATCTCGATGAGCTAAGCCCTTGTCTTTACCTTTCATTCCTGGAATCCGTCTTGACAAATCTTCGTTTAAGTCAAGTATAACATCTAGATCTTTTCTGAGACGATGAACCTCCATTTTAGCATCAATTGTTGCTTCACGTAATGATTCTCTGACTTTTACTGGTTGCCCTAATCTAACTGCATTTATTCTTAGATTTAGTAGACCTTCCAATAGGTTGTCTACTGCAACATTTGATTCTGCTACAGCTAAAATTGGAGTATTACTATTCTTTGCCCATCCTTCTAATATCCTAACTGCTGTATATGTCTTCCCAGTTCCTGGAGGCCCCTGTATTAGTGATAGACGTTGATCCATTGCTTTAGAAACAGCTTGATTTTGCACTTCATTTAATTGAGTTGAATTATTGAATTCGTTTGATATGATCCCCTTTATTCTGTGTGGGGTTTTTCCAGCATCTTCAATATCTCTTACTTGTCCCAATAATAAAGATGAAAGATCAGTTGAATTTTCATCAGATAAAAATGAGTTTAATGCATCTCTCATTCTATCATGTGCAATACGATTTGCCCCCCTATCTAATCTCCAATGCCCTTGTCGATGTCCTTTTGGAAGATCATTCATTGCTAATCGAATTGAGGTTCTAGAACGACTAGCGACTACAGCTTCTATTGCCTCTTTTCCTAGTGGGTCAGATCTACTTAGTAATACAATATCTCCATGTTTGAATCTGTGAGATGGTAATGGGCCACCTCCATCAATAGTTAGACGTAGTAATCGTTGTCCGTACATCCATCCAGCAGATCTTGCCTTGAGTTGAAAAAGACTTACTCCATGCGCTAATAATCGTTTTTTATTCCAAGTTTTAAGTCGAGTTTCTACTTGTGACATCTCATCTTCTAATTCAACTTGGATTGCATCAATGAATTTGGAATGGTAATCTTGACTTTTACGTACATTTGTTCTAATTTCATCATCTGTTGAAGAAGTATTGATCCGACGGATACGACTATTCTCGCCCGTCATGTTATGTGCTAATGACTTGTACTTATGACCCTCCCGAAAATCAATCTGTTTTCCAGATGATTTTTTTCTCAACATAGACAGGGAGAACTTATGCTCGTTACATTACACGACAAGGTTACGGGGGTGCATCAGGTGTTCCGAAGAAAGAAGACTGATGATGAGACTCTTCACTGTCCATTATGTAGTCTTGAGAACCCTATTGATGCAGATTCATGTACTCGATGTTATTACGATTTTACAGTTAGCTCTCATCAACAATCAAGAAAATCTGATGAACAAGTAGTCGGTGGTCTCCTAGATGAATTAACTTCTGGAATTGAAGAAGGTGAAGAAGAAGAAAATGATGTTGATTGGACAAATCATTCATTTGATATGTCTGATTTTTCAGTAGATGTTGCAGAATATGATGATTCAGATGATGTTGTAGTTTCACATTCAGTAGGGTTTGCAAGACAATTGGTATCTGAAGATGAAATAGGTAGTGACGTTGAAGAAACTGATTTTGTTCTTTCTCCGGAGGATGCGCCAACTTCTGTTGAGAAATTCATCGTTCCCGAAGAAGATCAATCAGAGATTTCTATCCCAGAGCCTACAATGGTTAAGTTAGTTGATCCAACATCTAATTCAGCAAATGAAATGGATGCTGATTTAATGAATGAAGATTGGAACGTTACTGATTCAGCACCAGTTCTGAATTCAGAAGATAAAGATGTTAATTCTGCTCCAATAACTCCTGTTGTTCAGGTATCTAATGTTCAGGAGAATCCTTCAACTTCCACATTGCCCCCAATGCCAACAATGCCTCAAAATCAACAACCTACGATTAATGCTGAAACGGCTCCCCCTGCTAATTTACCTCCAACCCCAGTTTCTGCACCACCCTCAGCAGCTTTTCAAAATGAGAATACTGTTTCTGAGACAGCACCAAAAATGCCAGTAATGCCATCAATGCCTGTTGAACAAACATCTCAACCTGAACAAACTCCTCATGAAGAAAATAAAACGATTTGGCCTTGGGCTCAAAGTGACCCTTGGGATGATAGAATTCTTGCTTCTAAAATCAAAGAAGCAATGGAAGCAGCAAAATCAGACAGAAAAGATGATGCATCAAGAATTCTTGATGAAATAGGCCCCCACCTTTCGGATAAATATCGATTAATGTTGTATGTTGGTGCTTTATTGAAAAATCTAGGAAGAACCAATGAGTTAGCTTCTATGTTGAATGCTGCTAAGACTTCTAAGTCAGAAGATCAACATGTTCAAGCCGCATTGAAGCAGTTGGGTTGAATCGAAGTGTCCCCATCAGAATTTGTGGATTGGACCTGTTCAGAGCATCATTTAGATGATGGAATCAAGTTGATTCCATTATCAACGATTCATACTCATGGTTTGATTAATGCATTTACCAATGATCCTAATTCTGTTAGAATAGCTATGCCTTGGTTGAACTCTACATTATCAATAGAATTCCAGATACGATCATTCATTGTTGATGTTACATCAGGTCCTAATTCTATTCATTACCATCATTGGGTATTAGTTAATCAAAATAGTGAAGAAATTGTCGGATTAATTGGATTTGATGTAGTTAGATTTCGTACCATTGAAAGAAAATCATTGAGTAGGGGAGTTCATTGGAATCTTGGTTATTGGATTGCACCTAATTTTCGTCGTCGTGGCTTAGCATCCAAATCAATTGACATAATGATTAACATTGCATCAAAGTCCAACGTAGATGTTGTCCAACTCTCTGCTGCTCCTGAAAATTTAGGTGGTTTGATCACTATTCGTTCTGCAGTTGAAAGACATGAAGGGATTATTTCTGATTTTGGAGTAGAGATGATTGAAGAAAATGAAGGCAACGAAGTTCCATATGAGGCATATTGGATACTCACCGGTGAATGAAATGACTTCGAGATATTGGTTTTCAGTAGATTCCGATGACTTACACCATCATCCATCAATTTCTGGCCATCCTACTAGATCAAAGGTATCTCCATGGTGCTTAGATTTAGATTCTAGGCCCATGAGTAATACGTTGAATCATTCATTCAAGTCATTAGAAAAATGGTGGCTTACTAGAAGAGATGACGAAATTTTAACCATTTTTGTTATTGCTGAACAATTTGAAGATCCACTTTTCGTGGATGCTATAAATAGGATACAAAACAGTCGTCCAGGATTGAGAATTGGAATTCATGGATTGAAACATATCTGTTGGTCTGCTTGGGGAAATCGTTCTGAGGAATTTAGTTATGCAATTTCTGAATCAATACGAATAATACAAACCTTTGCTGGAGCGTCATTCAGACCTTGGTTTCGTGCCCCGGGGGGTTATATTTCACCTTGGATGATTCCCATTATGAAGAAAAATGGGATCACACTTGATTCATCAATTAATCCAACATGGTTGTTGAAGAAAAAATCAGGGAAGAATGAAAATGGTAAATTAAACGGTTGGCAACAAGTCAGAAATGAATTAATTAAAAATCAAATCATTGAGCGTGAATGGTTAGTGAAACATGGAATGCCAACAAATGGACCTGCTCTACATATTCCCTTTCTTAGATCGCATTCAAACTGGGTTTGGAAGAGAGAATTATCTGATTTACACTGTAGCAACGAACAAGAATTACTTGACCCATCCATTTCGATAACTTCGATTTATTGGCATATCCTAGATCATAACCGTCAAGGAGGATGGATCCCCCCACTTCCTTAGATTGATGTAATATCGTTTAGTTCTTCTATGTTCATTGATTCTAAATGCTCTGAGTAAAGGGTTATTATATTCTCTAATACTGTTGGCTTAGAATGATGTGATCTTACTAAGGCAGATAATGTGTAGAGAACAATACTATCAGAATCAATACCATAGAATCGTCTCAGGCTTTCACGTGTATCCGAACGACCAAAACCGTCGGTCCCGAGTACGTGGAAATTTCCACTAACCCATGGGCGGATTAAATCAGGGATTGCTGCTATGTTATCACTAACTGCAATCGTAACTGGGACACTGTTTCCTAATTGTTCTTGAATCCTATTCGAGTGTCTTTCTTTAGTAGGGTGTCGACGATTCCAATCTTCCGATTCCATGGCATCACGTCGAAGTTCACCATATGATGTGACTGACCATACTTTAGATGCAATTCCTTTATTCAACAATATTTCAGCGGCTTCCAGAACTTGTTTCATTATAGGTCCTGAACCAAATAGATTGACCGTTAGATCAGGAGATGATTTGTCTAATTCAGAATTTGTTTGAAATTCTCTGTATAGGTACATTCCACTTAGAATATCTTTTTCTTCTACGCCTTTAGGTACTTCGGGCATTGAATAATTTTCATTATATAGAGCGATATAATTGATAACATCCTTATTTTCAACATACATTTCATTGATACCATGTTTAATTATAGCTGCAATTTCATATGCAAATGCTGGATCCCAAGCTCTTACTGCAGGATTAGTATGTGCCATTAGCAAAGAATGTCCATCTTGATGTTGCAGCCCTTCACCATTGAGGGTTGTTCTTCCTGATGTTGCCCCCATCAGAAATCCTCTTGCTCTACCATCGGCAGCTGCCCAAATTAGATCTGCAACTCTCTGGAAACCAAACATGGAATAAAATGTATAAAATGGAATAGTGGGAATATTTGCTGTAGCATATGACATTGCACTTGCGATAAATGTAGACATAGCACCTGCTTCATTGATTCCAGCCTGGATGATTTGTCCTTCATTACTAACTTTGTATTTCATTAGCGTTTTATGATCAACAGGCTTGTACAGTTGTCCTTCAGGATGATAAATCCCAAATTCGGCAAATAGCGGGTCCATACCGAAAGTTCTTGCTTCATCAGGAATTATCAAAACAACCTGAGAACCCACCTCTTTGTTTTTCATGAGACTTCTAAGGATTTTTACAAAGGCCATCGTTGTACTGACCTCTAGAGTTCCCTTTGTCCCTTCATCAAATTCTGTGAAAATGTTAGAATCAACAACTATTGATTTTTCCGAAGCAATTCTTTCTGGAATAGGCCCACCAAGATGCTTTCTTCTTTGCTGCATGTATTCTTCTATTTCAGGCATCATTCCGGGCTCAATGAATGGATAAGATTCTAGTTCTTCATTAGTAAATTTTAGACCAATCATATCTCTCATGTGGATCATTGAATCAATATCTGCCTTCTTCTTTTGATGAGTAGTATTTCTACCGGCGAATCCTGGACCTAATCCATACCCTTTGATTGTACGAGCAAGAATAACCGTTGGTGATCCTTTATTCGCACGAGCAGAACTGAAAGCAGCATGGATTTTTTCCATATCGTGGCCTCCAACATTTTCCGTTAATGCAAGAATATCAGCGTCACTCCAACCTTGAATCATTTCAGATAATTCAGGAGAATTGAATAATTCATTTCTAATTATTTCTGCATCTCCTGTGAGTATTCTTTGTTCATCTCCATCTACTAATTGATTCAGCCTTTCTGCAAGATACTTTCCATTTTCATGAGAGAATAATTGGTCCCATTTTGTACCCCATAACAACTTAATCACATTCCATCCAGCACCACTAAATCTTCCTTCAAGTTCTTGAACAATTTTTCCATTTCCTCGAACAGGGCCGTCCAATCTTTGAAGATTACAATTGATAATGAACACTAGATTATCCAATCCTTCTCTTGCTGCTAATGCAATTTCAGATAGGGATTCTGGTTCATCTGATTCGCCATCTCCCATCGTATACCAAACAGTACTTTCTCTAGTATCAGCTAAACCTCTATCACTAAGGTAACGATTGAATCTAGCATGATGAATAGCGGACATTGGTCCAAGGCCCATACTTACAGTTGGAAACTCCCAATAATTTGGCATTAATCTTGGATGAGGATAAGAAGACAATCCTTTTCCATTTACTTCTTGACGAAAATTATTAATTTGTTCTTTTGACAACCTTCCTTCTAACCAAGATCTTGCGTATATTCCAGGGCTTGCATGACCTTGGAAATATATGTGGTCACCGATAGATTTCCCCATATTTTTCCCTTTGAAATGGTGATTCATTCCTACTTCCCACAGAGTGCTTACAGATGCATATGTTGAGATGTGACCCCCTATTCCATCATTTTCTTTGTTTGCTTTAGTTACCATCATCATTGCATTCCAACGAAGAATTCCATGAATTCTTGATTCTACAGATAAATTCCCTGGATATGTTGGTTGTTGATTATGGTGGATAGTGTTGAGATAAGGTGTAGATACTGGACGAATTTCCAGTCCATTTTTGTTGGCTTCAGCAAGAGTTTCTAGAAGTATTCTTTCAGCTTCATTTCTTCCCAATTTGTCAATTACTTGTCGAATTGAGTCTTTCCATTCCTCTGTATGTTGAGGATCAGATGGTTCCAAAGATGGCTTGCGAGCATACCAATCCATCCAAAACCCTCCGCATTCCTTGTTAATGGGCAGTAGTAACTGTATTTCAGAATTAGTACAACACAATAACCTCAATTATGTATTGAACCTAAATTGGCAAATGTTTTGAAGGAGTTTTTGTCCCCGCGAAATATGGCTGTAACTAGTGATATTGAGAATATGATTGCAATGTTGAACGATGCTCTTGGAGATGCTGCAAAACATGATCGTGGAACTGATGCAGCAGGTAGAAGATTGAGGAAAGCATTGTCTGATGTTGCTAAAGAATGTAAGAACGTACGTGCAAAGATTCAGAATGAACGTTCAGGTAATTAATCGACATAACCAAGTCTATCATTCGCTTAGGCTGAGTATGGCAGGTAAACTTCGGCGCTTGTTTGCATTTCGCAGTATAGCTCTGAAAGGCGCTCGACGACTCAAATCTTTGACCACTAAAGAGCAACGCGCTGAAATTGCAAAAGTTGCGAAAGATCCAGAAGAATGGGGTCGTTCATTGAATGAAGGTTGGGATCTAGTTAAAGACGAGTCTATTGACGTGAAAGATGCTATGCTTACATTGTATAAGATTCAGCTTGGAAGAAGAACATCTCGACAGGAAAGACGCAATACTGTTTCTAAGTTAGCTTCTATTGGTGTTTTTGTTCCTCCATTGAGAGTTTTTAGTATTCCAGGTGCAGAGATGATTTTGGGTGTTGCAGCCTTTGTAATGCCATTCCAAATTATTCCTGACAAAATCCTTCCTAAAATCCTCCGTTCTTCTAGCGACGAAGAAGCATCTATTCCTACAAAAAAGAGATTAAAATGGTTTCAAAGAGAGAGAAATACTGTTTTAGATACCGTGGATGAAAATCATGATTGAATTATCACTTGATTACTGTAAATTTTCCATTCTCCTCCACCATTCATGAAATCTGCTTGACCTGTGATATATCCCCACTCTTCAGGTGGATTTTCCCATTCTATGCCTGGGGATAGTACAATCCAGTTAATACCTGATAGATTCCCTCGATTACTCCATTGTTCTTCAGAGAGTAATTCGATCTCCCATTCCGAATTCGGATCTCGCCAATGTCCAGTAATTTCTCTAATCTGTACATCCTCAATTTCTGTATGGAATGTGTAAAGGTAATGCATTCCTAACGTGGCATCATGAACAAATAAGAAATCCTCACCATCATCCATATTTTCTGATAATATTAGAGCAGCATCATCGGTCCACATTGTTTGTCCATGAATTGCAGTGAGTAAGGACAATGGAATGATTAAACAAATTCCTAATATCAACGAAATTGTTTTTTCTTTTGCAATTAGTGGTGTTACAGTACTTGAGTCATTTTGATGAATTCGAAATATTACAAAGAAAATAGGAACCATTAGCATTGAAATATATCTACCATTATTTCCCATTGTCCACATCATCCATGGCCAATCAGCATCCCATAATTTAGATTCATAAGTCCACAATGCAGCGATATAGAAAATAATAGCAGTAGTTATGACTGAAATAAAACCTACTAATCCTGCTATTTCATGACTGTTAATTTTCCTGATTTTCCGTAAACTACTACCTATGATCGGCCAAAGAATCATTCCAAATAAAGTATAAATCAAAATTACATCTATTGAAGCAACTAGTAAAGCACCTGTAAATCGTAATGTTTCGCTTTTTACTGTATAGAATGTACCCGAATCCGAAATTATTACAACGAAAAATAAACCAATCAATGTACCTACACTTCCAATTTTGAATGCAAATGAGGGAGAACGAGTAAATTCATTGAATTTTTCTATTTTGTCTGCAGAATGCCAGAGTAGTACGAGAAAGATGACAACAAGACAATACCATGGATTGATTCCCTTGACAAATAGGATTAATCCCATTGATAATCCTGAAATTGTTGCTGAGGAAAGAATCCCAATCCATGATTGCCATTTTTCATAAATCAATAACCCAATAATCAGTAGAATTGTGAATATTGCTACGATTACCTCTGGAAAAGCTCTTCCTGTTGCGAAAATAAATGTCGGATGTATTGCTACAATTGCAGCTACTGTAATTCCATGTTCTATTGATGCATAAATCTTGAAAATCAAAATTGTGAAGATCATAAGCACACACATTAGTGAAAATCCAAGAAGATGTACATTATTTTCTGAATCTGGAAGAAAATGATACCATCCAAAATCAAGAGATGGAGAATATTCTGGATTACTCGCCATAGGATCTAATGGTCGAGTATGACCCCAAGGAAGAGTAGCCTCTTCAGATTCTGCAAGAGAACTATCTCTTGCCATATGTACGTGAGTATCCAAACCTAAATCGCTGGTAAAAGATACAATGATGTTTAGAAAGAGTCCGAAAACCAATAAAAGAACCCAATTTCTTTGTTTTATTGATTGCTCATTGGTTGGAGATACTGTATCCTCCATAGAAGTCGACATGCAATCGCTGGGAAGAGTCTTATCCAACTAGAAGTCAAATAGAGTTGGCTTTGATTCAGATCGTAATTTTCCAACAGATGCTAATCTATCTAAAGCACGCATAGTTCTATTTTCAGAAAACCCTCTTTCATTTTGAACGAATTCTCGAATCCTTTCTTCTACTGCTCTATTTGGTGTAGGTAAGTCCATACCTTCATTGATTGGATGATTCAGGAAAAGATTTCTGATTTCTTCTATATTATGCGGTACTTCAATTCCTTTGATTTCGGCTACAACTTCAAGAGTTCCATGTGCTTTGATTAATTTCAATCCGGTTTTAGGACCTATACCTCTGAATCCAGGATGAAAGTCAGTACCAATCATTATTCCAAGATCTACTAGTTGCTCATGAGTAATTCCATGTTCATTCAATAGATCATTCAGAATTATTCGTTCTGCTGTTAAAGTGCGACCAAATTTTTTAGTCCCATGTGACATTAGATTACGTATCATTATCGGGGCTCCGTATAGCAAAGCATCCCAGTCCTGAGTAGCAACTGCATGTAATTCTCCATTTCTTGCCCTGACTGCAGCAGCCCCTTCGGCTTCCATAGGGGCTACAATCCATGAAACACCCAGAACATCAAACAAATCTTTAGTTTCCTGAATCATTTCAGATGTATATTCTGCAATTTGAGGTCCAATTTTCTTAGCTGTTTTCAAGTCGCCAGATTCCATAGCATTTTCCCATTTTGCTCTTGCGACATCTTTCCTTGCTCTACGATCGTTAAGTGTTTCACGTTTCAAATCTGGAGGGTTTCCATCAAAAACAAACACAGGTTCAATTCCTGAAGCAATCAAAATAGTTGCTCTATCTAAAAACCCCATTAGATGAGCCACAGGTCTTGACTTTGAATCAGAAAGAGGCCGGCCATCCTGTCCAGTCATTGCAGTAATAAATTGATAAGCAGATAAGAATACATCAACGGCAATTTTTTCACCGGACAGATCTGATAGATCAATTGATTCTGCTTTTGCTAAATCCCTTAGGTTACAACCCATGGTTCCACCTAGATATCTAAATCATCGATGAAATCATCATCTTCAAAATCATATTCATCATCTTCATCTTCAGAACTACGTTGTGAACTAACAATGGCCCAGACTCCAAATCCTAGACATCCAATTGCAGGAACAAGTCCTGCTAAAGAGTATGAGCCCCATGTTTGTGGTGTACCCATAGGTTCTGTGTCAGTCCATAGTACTGCATTTCTTGGAGAACCATCTGTTAGTGTCACATTTTGATTATTGATTGGACGTACATTTTCTCCATCTTGTCCAAGTACTACTTTTAGTACAACTCCTCCACTTTTTGTTAAGTCATATTCTGCGCACGCACTTGTTTGTCCGTCTTCATCAGTATCATTTTCATTCGAACTTTCTGTGCAGTCTAAATCATCAGTATACTGAATGATTGAAGAAAAATAAAGTTGAATTGCTTCTCTTCCAGCTATTGTAGTAATTTCCGAATTTCCTAATAATTCGTTATGCTCTTCATGAGCCAATCCCCATAGAATTGCAGAACGACCATTATGTTGGATAGATTTTGAATAAACCTCATTTCCATTAAGAGGCACCCAGATTTCAAATTCATCACCTTCAGAAAAGTCAGTCAAGAAACTACCAGAACTAGCTTCTAAAGATGCGAATTGATCAACAGTGTACATATTTGGCTCCATATCTACATCTGAATGTTCTGCGACATCCATGTATGATACAATTGGAGCTGCAACTATTGGTCCAATTAGAGATAAACATGTGAGAACAGCGGCTCCGGTCATTGCCGGCATCCCTGGAGTAAAAACAACTCCACATATAGCCCCAGCAAGAAGGAGGATGCCCAAGAAAATAGGCATGAAAATTCCGACTTTCTCAGTAGATGATGCTTGGAACCCCAATCCTGCATCTGCATACGGAGTTTTCCAAGCACTCCCTTCTTCCAATAGAACATCTCCTATATCCGAAGTTTCAGGAGGAATAACGGGGATATCCATTTGGAAATCATTTTGTCCTAAGTATAGAGTATAACCATCTCCTGCTCCACTCGGTTTTGTAAATTGAATTCTTAATCCAAGAGTTTCATCTGCTTTAATCTCCTTGATGTTATGGAAAAATTCGAAGACATAAGTATCTCCACCTTCATTTTCAGGAGATACAGTTACTGAGGTGATATCTACTCCACCCTTTCTAAGAAATACAGTTACATCTGTATTGCAACTTCCTTGACAAAATATACTCAGTCTGAAATTTCCTGTGATGGTTTGTTCTGAATTTATTTCAGTAATATTCTCACTAGCAACTTGTCCATCAAAGGTGAATTCTCTTGTTCCCCCTCCATTGTTTGGATCTCCTGGAACAAACGCGTTTTGTTCTCCAATACTGTCATCGCTATTTGGGTCGGAGGCTTGAGCATGATTCCACATGGGCCACGTAGTATATCCATCACCATTTGATTCACCATAGAAATAGAGACGATTTCTTTCGTGTGAGAGAACTTTAGGGTCATCTGATTGAGCAGTAGTTACTGTGAGTAAAATTGTACCTAAAAAGATGAATGTAATCATCAGAGCGATTCGTGATGTAGTACTCCGACCTGCCCCGCTCATGCCCCTTCGAGCCCATTGGGTGTTATAGGATTGAAGGCCAATAGCGCATCCCAGAGGACGGGGAAGACATGGTCGCCGCTTGGGTTGGAAACGGCTGGCACCCAGCATTATTTCGTTCTGAAGCAAATGCTCTTGGGAAGATTCAACAAATTCTTCATCCTAGAGTTGTTCTTGTTTCAAACAATAATTCTATTCAAAATTCTGCATTTATTGATCAATCATTGTCTCCATTTGATTTTTCTTATGAGGAACCTAGTGCTGAAATTATTGCAGATTGGTTTTCAAATATCCAACCATTAAATGAAAAATCAATTGCAGTCAGGGCATCAAAAATGGGAAACATGGAAGGAATTAGTATAAGTAAAATTCAATCAGGTGTTGGAGCGATTTTACATAAGAGAGGATGGAGAGTCAATCTTGAAAATCCAGATATTGAAATTATGTTGCACTATTGTGGTAGCCCTCAAAAACCGATTCCTCCAGATCCGGCTGAATTAGATTCTCCTTTTTTCATTTGGGGAATCCTTCAATCAATAGGACCCGGAGGTCAAAGTTATCAAAATCGTTCTCCCACCGATCGTCCATATTTCAAGCCAGTTAGCTTAGATCCTAGACTAGCTAGAGCAATGGTGAATCTATGTTATACTGATGGACAACCACCCACGACCATCATAGATCCTTTTTGCGGAACAGGGGGGATAGTAATTGAATCGGCTATGGTAGGAATTCCAATCGTCGCAAGTGATTTAGATCCAGAGATGGTTGATGGAACAATTCTCAATCTGAATCAAATTAAATTCGAAGGAGAGAAAATAGTTCAATCTTCTAATGCTACTGAGATTCATAACAAAATTAAACCTATTTCAGGGGCTGCTCATGCATTTGATCCCCCCTATGGAAGGAATTCTTGGACTAGTGGAGAAGGAATCGAGATTCTTAAAAAAACGATGTACTCTCTATCAATTATTTCTAGAGGGCCAATGGTAATGCTACTACCAATAAATCCTGATGTTGTACGAACCAATCCTGACTTATTGAATAACGAAACATTCTCTCCGTTTGACGTTGAACCTAAGGAATTTCGAAATGCATTAACTGCAATTAATTATGATATTTCTACAATACATCCAATTTGGGTTCATAGAAGTCTTGCAAGAGCATTGGTTCGTATCGACCCATGCTGAGAAGTGGGCGATACAGGATTCGAACCCGTGTCCTGGCGTCCGAAGCGCCAAATGATATCCAGACTACACTAATCGCCCAAACTCTCCACTTATGCAATACCTTTCAAACCGACGGATGAGGCCAAGTTTTGTGAGGCAGTTCGTTTCCATTTTTTGTAAAGATACTGATCTCATCTCCATCACTCATTATTTTATTTTTCAAAACAAGATTATTCATGGTAAGTAATTCATCTGTTAATTCCATCTCTGGTCCATCACCTAACTCATTTGGAGAACGTATGTGAATAATACGATCTACAACTTTATTCTGAAGGAATGATAACCAAACTGAAGGCCCACCTTCTACTAGAAGTTCTTGAACTCCTCTATCACCTAGAAGATCTAATAGATCTTTAGGAATTCTTTGTTCAGTAACGGATGGCATAGAGATTTCCTCAATTCCTTCAATTGGAATATTATTCAAATTACCATGAATTTTTATCGTAGGCGCATCGTCATTCCAAACCTTTGCATCTTTCTCTATTTCTCCTCGTGTGTCAAGAATTATTCTAGTTGGATTTGTCACACCATCTCTCTTTACATTTCTAATCGTCAGTGAAGGATTATCGCGAATTACAGTTTGAGAACCAACCAAAATAGCATCAGATTGTCGTCTTAATGCATGAGCGAATTTCAATGAGCTTTGACTAGTAAATCTGCTTGAAATTAATTCATTATTGTCTACTTTATTGAATTTATCAACTGCTATTTTTATTGTTACTAAAGGTCTTCTTGATTGGCACCAATTAAGAAAAGATTGCATTTGAATTATTGCATTATTTTCTAGAATTCCTACTTCTACGTCTATGCCTGCAGCCAATAGTGCATCAATGCCTTCTCCTCGAACATTAGGGTTAGGATCACGACTGGCAATTACAACCTTTGAAACACCTGCCCATAGTAGTGCTTGTGTACACGGAGGGGTTCTTCCAAAATGATTGCATGGTTCTAATGTAACATATGCAATACAACCTTCTGTATTTTCTCCCCTCATTTCAGCATCAGCAATTGCTGCCTGTTCAGCATGCAAATCTCCGATTCGATTGTGCCATCCTTCTGCAATAATTCGATTATTTTGTACAAGTACACAACCAACAGGAGGATTTGGAGACACACGTCCTATTCCTTTTTCAGCAATATCCAATGCATGCTTCATAAAGCGAATCTGATCTTCCATACCACTCTCCCCCCTGTCTTATTCTTCCGGAGGGGTTACAGATACCCGTAATTTTCGGTAGAATTCAAGGGTTGAACAGTTATACGTTGATCATGCCAACCTCACCTGAGCCAGTTGAGTTTCATTCTGATTTTGAAAGTAAAAAGAAAGGAGGAGTTCACAGACCCATTTTTTCTCCCATTTTCTCTCGTGAATCGGTTGGCAAAATTAAACCGTCAAAAGTTCATCTAATGGTTAACCCGTATTCAGGGAAGAAAAAAGGAGAAAAAGTTGCTTTAGAGGCTAAGAAACTACTCGAAGAGTCTGGAGTTCAAGTAGAAATTTTTCGTTCATCACACCCTGGACATTTAATTGAATTATCAGCAAATATTTCTGCAAATGATGATGATGTTTTTGCTGTAGTAGGTGGAGATGGAAGCATGTCAGAAGTGATTACAGGAAGAATGCGAAATTCTGAAAATAGAGAACCTCCCATTGTTGCTTTTGTTCCAGCAGGGACAGGTAATTCTCATGCTTATGATTTGAAAATAAACGGAGTTGAAGATGCGGTATCTAGAATTATTTCAGGAAGAATACAAGAGTTAGATGTCTCTAGAGTTGTACTCACTGAGGGATTACCTGGAAATGAAAAAGATCAAATGACTTGGTATAGCCATAATCTTGTTACTTGGGGATTAGGAATTGATTCGAATTTAATTGCCGAAAAAATGCGCTTTCTAGGTCCCATTCGATATGATGTTGGAATTGTTATTTCGATTTTACTCAATAAGAGACGTCATGCTAAATTGATATTAGATGGTCATGAAATGGATTCAGATTTTACGTTATTTCTTATCCAAAATACCCAAACAGGTGGAGCAGGCCTTCCTTTAGCACCTGGAGCATCAATAGATGATGGAATGATGGATATTGGTATCCTCAATCGTATGCGTCGTGGAGCGATTTTGAAAGCCTTCGGCCTTCTAAAAAAAGAGGGACGCCATGTTTTTCACCCTGATGTCGTTTACCATCGATTTAAGTCATTAAGAATAGAGACTCCAATTCCTACTGCAATCAATATTGATGGAGAAAATATTGGAACTACTCCAATGGATATGACTGTACTCCCTAGTGCTATTAGATTACTAGTTTGATTAGAATGAAAAGTCTGAGAACTCTTCATCATCAGAAAGACTTGGCCCTTCTCTAGTTTCATATCTGGGCCCTGTTTCTTCAGGAACTTCTTCCTCTACTACTTCGGGCACTACTTCCTTTTTCACTACACGTTTTCTTCGGGATACAGGTGGAGATTTTTGCTCCACTATTTCTTCATTGACGCCCGTTTTTGTTGTGGAAATATTTGCCATAGTCCTTTTTCCACTTGATGAGACAGAACTTGTTCCCGAACTAGTGACACCTCCTCCGATTCTTCTTGAAGAAGGGCCAGAAGATACAGTTTCTTCTTTTGCCATAGCATTTTCCATTACGGACTTGAGTTTTTCATCCATCTCTGCGGATTCTTCAGTTTGAATTACACCTCTTCCTGTAGTTTTACCGAGAGAAGCTGTGGCTTCTAACCCATCTGGAGCGCTCTCTAGAGTGCCCGAAACATCAAATTCCTTGATCTCCATTTTCTTTGATGCAGTATCATCTACAACCTCAATGTTCGAAGAGCTACTGCTACGTTCTAATTTTTCAACATCTCGTCGATGTTGTTTTAGTTCTTTATCAACTCCACCTGCTGCTCGAATTTGTTTTTCAGACATTAGTACAGATGCAGTTTGATTTGCCTTCTTTCTAATTTGAATGGTACTGTAAGTAAAGGCTCCAAATGCCCCTGCTGCCCCGCCGATTATTACCAATAGAAGATACATAGATCCACCCAATAATGGAATTGATCCAACAGAGTATTCTTCATTAGCCGATGCTTCATTTCCAGCAATTGTCATTGAAGTAACAGCGAAATATGCTCCAAAACTTTCTCTAAATGCTACATTACAATCGGATACTGATAACTCAGTAGGGATACGAATATTCTTTTGATCATGTAGGAAATATCCTTCAATTGATATTGGTCTGTTCCAATCTAGTAGTCCAATCATTCCATCTGCAATATTTTCACTTGCAGGAATAACTCCAATTACAGCCCATCCTCTTTTTGTTTGAATATCTTCGAATTCAGATCCAAATTGCCCTTCAGCCATTAATGGGTCATCCCATTCCTTCATCAATGGTATGTCTTCTTGAGGGTCTAATTCATGCGGTTTTAGATTACGAGCCTCTTCCATGGGCATCATATTTACAGCGATTGAATATACTGCGGGACCATCGTGATCTGGAAATGCCTTACCGTTAGCTAACCATCCTTCAATTCTAATTGGTGTTCCTCCATATTCATCTGCAACTACAGATTGTGAGGATTGAGCCATGGTACCATTTTCTCCTTGACAACCTACAGTGCCAATTCCAACAGATTCCAGATAACTTTCTTGGTATACTGACATTCTATCATCAATCACAATCTCAGTATTATTTTCATTTAGAACAGCGGAATATTCTCCTACATCACTGCCCCAATTTATTGGTGAACTACTCAAACATCCAGC
>MDSV01188046.1_pt1 | contig 18932 bp, 21 predicted proteins | sample 810851 | NCBI WGS metagenome assembly MDSV01 (sample SAMN05326640, study PRJNA326480) | marine metagenome | isolation source: seawater | place: Atlantic Ocean: North East | collected 2012 | reverse complement strand
ATTTGGAAAAGTTCCTGCAAGTCCGATTGTTGTTGAGGCTTTTGTTGCAGCCACAGTATTTGTTCCCGTTACAGTATAATCTGTATACGCTCCAGCACTTCCACTCCACATAATTGGTAAATGCCATTCATATCTTGCAGCTCCTTCATGTTGGTCTCTTTCCCAACACATAAAAATATCATCTTTAGGATCTCCATATGCTGGTTTAACAGTAGCTTCTAATTCACCAACAGTTGTTCTAAATAATCCTGCATCATTTCTTTCTCGTTCTCTCTGACCACCTGTTCCAAATGAAGGAAATGGTTGAGGTAATTGGTGTGCACCGTCTCTATTGCCACGATTATGGTTTGGAGCTATTAAATCTCCATACCTAGATTCTTCTGGACCTATATTATCCCAATCAGAATAAAATGGATCACCAGGTCCATTGTGCTTAAACCTTCCTAATTCTGTTGTATTTCCATTTGCAAAAACTCTTGCTGATGCCGAACCTTCTAAAGGAGTATGGTCTAAAACAGGATTTCTTTCAGGAATACGAGGTCTTTCTAATATGTGAGGTTCTATTGCAACATTAAAGTCTGGCTTATTTCTTCCAGGAACGTTTTTCTTCATTTGACAAAGCACAGTATCATCATAGTATCGAATCATCTTGAAGAATTCAGAATACTTAAATGGTCCAAAATGCTTCAACCAATAGTGATTATCATAAAATACAACATCAGCGTAATGGTCTTTATATTTTGCTCTAGGATCTCCAACTAAGTCATTAAATTCAACTCCACCTAATTGATGTTCCATGTCAATATTTATTTGGTCAACAGGAGTTAATTGTATAGAAACTCTATTTATATCATTTGGAGTTTGCTCGTTTGGTATTTCTGCTCTTCTATTTGCAGATAGATTACCATCTAAGGAGTTATCATGTACTCTTATTTTTTGATGGCCAGCATTTAGTCCAATTGCATTTGGAACTATTGTTGCAACTTTTTCGTATGATTCAATAAAATCAACTGTACCATTGAATCCACTTGCAGTAATATATGTACTTCTATTTTTTGCATAAGGTCTTTCAATATCTTGGTTTGGGTGAGAAGATTGAATTATAGATTCATCACTTAGCGCATATGTTTTTAAGTCTGCTCCTAAGGAATATCTTGCAATAAGATCGTTATATGATGAGGTGTATGTATTACCATCAATTGCCATAGGATTAAGTACGTGATTATTAAACGCAGATTCTGACAGTGGTTTCATCCAAAAACGGAATTCTTGTAGTGAACCACTAAAATTAAAATAATCAGTAACTATTGAGCCGTCTTGTTCATTTGATGAAGAAACGTCGTTTATAGACCAGTTTGCACTATCAACTGCTCCACCTATGAAGAAAGAATCATAATTTGCTCCGTAATGTCCTTCAGTATATCCATCGTCTGCTGATGATGTATTTTCAGGAGAATAGAAACTACTACTAACAAATTGAGTATCTATATAACCATCTGAATTCCAACTCCTGTTTGCATGGTAACCTATCTCTGTACTACCTGTTGTTTTTAGACTTGCTGAAAGTGCATGGGTAATTGTACCCCTTGACCAATCAGTAGACTTTTTACAGATTAAGTCATAAACAAAGTCTTCAGTAAGAGATGCCGTAACAGTCGTTGCAGTAGGAGAATTTCTACGAACCATTACATTCCACCAATCTCCATCATATATAGGTGCCCAGTCTGTAACTGTAGATATAAAGTGCATGTCGGGGTTTATTCCATCACTTGTTAGAAGTGCAAATTTTACTCTACCATATTTACTGTCTTCATTTGTGTCAAAGCTATATGAAGTCTTTCCAACCAAGGAAGATGCATGTTCTACGGCTATAAACGAACTTGAATTTATTTGAACCATTACCATGTCTTTCTTATTGGCATTGTTTCTTATTTCTTCAAACTGTTTCTTTCCGCACTTTAAGTTAAAGTCTTTTAAGTCTGGAAGTTTGAACCTAAACTCTATTGTGTCTGGAAACTGACTTCTATTTCCATTATCTTGCATTATTCTTGGATGCCTTACCTCGTCCCAAGACGCAGTTATATTTGAATTTCCAGTAAAGTTTAATCCGTAATTATATACGTCGTATAAATAATATTCATTTGAAAAATAATCAGCTGGTACACATCCACCCCATTCTTTAATTCTAAATAATGTTCGAGGTATACCATATATGTTCATGTATGCATGTAGGTTTTCTTTTGTACCCTTTGTTTTCATCAAATGTGGTAAATTATTTAAGAGTCTTTTACCAAATTCTAACCTTACATTTTCTCTTGCAAGTGAATGTGAAGTTTGATAAAAATCAGATGCATATATGTAAGATTGTGAAAACTCTGAAGTTCCTGCTATATAGCTTGCTGATGCGAATTGGTCATCAGGCGCATTCCAATAAGACCAGTCAGGAGTATCAAAATAATTATATTCGTCACCATAATTACCTTGTGAATCTGTACCTATTACATATGTCCATAAGTCTTGTTCATTTGATTTCAAACACTGACTATATCCTAAGGACTTAAGTCCCATATAGATTAAATCTTTCGATATCATATCAGAGCCACTAAACTGTCCTTCAATTAGTTTAGCATCTAAAGCATTGTGCCTATCCCATGTTTCAGGTATTGCGGTTACATAAAGATATATATTATCAAAAAATTCACCAATCATGTGAACAAACTTTATGTATTCTCCATTTATTTTTTCATCTACTCCTAATGTAGGATCCTCGTGAATGTGGAGAGGTACTGCTGTATGTTGTAGAGAATGTATATTTTTGTCATCATACATTGAAGCAGAAGTTATTGCTCCATCGTACCAGTCTATCGCCTCAGAAGAAGTAACAGATAGGTTTAAGTGAGGAGTTCTTCTAATTGAACCACTATCATGTACAAAGGATACCTTTGGCCATGTTGCAGGATAAAATTCTCCTAAGGATGCTGATTCGTATGATGCTGATTCTTCATATAGAAAGCGCTCATATCCGTCAAACTTTGATATAATGGCATTTTTTTGTGTTTTGAAGTTATCAACATTTTTAGTGTGATAATATGAACCAGTTACATCAGAATTACTAGCAGTTGCTAGAGCATTGTATGACAAGTCTGCTATCTTTTCGTCATAATATTCTATTTGTGAAAGTTTATATCTAAAATTCTTAAGTCTCTCTTCTGCAGATCCAAACCTAACAAAATGGTCGTATTTTCTATAATCAACACTAAGTCTTACATTATCTAAACTACTAGAAAAATATCTATTTAATACTTTATTTACAACTTCTTCTTTAGCATCTGTAAGTGAATTCCAATTGTAAAAGTTTGAAGTTCCTGGTCCTAAGCCATCATCACCACCGGCAGAGAAATTAGGTCCAGCTAGACGAATAACTTGCTTTTCTACCTCAGGAGATTCAACATAAACTGTTTCCCTTACAGGAGTTATCATTTCTTGTACTATCCAACAAGATTGTTTTGCCTTTATTTCTTCAGGAAGTGGTTCATATAGTTTAAGTACAATAGAATATGGAAATTCTGGAGTTGTAAGTTTATCTATAGACCAATTAACAACAAGAGGTACAAGACCATCGCCAAAATTAACATGAATATCTACCCAATGGTCAACAGATCCCTTAATTGATAACTTATCTGCAAAGTCTTCAAATATTTCTTTTTCTTCTTGTGTTGCATCTGGACTAATTTTTAGCCTAATTTCCTTTCTGCTTGAGCTTATTTCATCAACAAATAAATCATTTATACCAGGATTATTGCTACCAACAAGAGTTCTAAAGAAATTATATTTTACAACAAAAGTACCAGCATTTACATAATTTCGTATATCATTATGTAAATCTAAAAATACAACCGAATCATTGTTGATTGTACCATCATCTAATATTCCACCTTCTGCAACTTTATATGAGGTTATATCTGGTTCTGAGAATAATTTAATTTTTCCATCTGATGAAAATATATGTAATTCAACAATATCTTCTACGTCTAGAGCCTTACCAAAATCAGACAATATTGCCTTTGAGGGAATAAGTCTTAAATCTTCTTGTTTATATTTAGTGTTCCAAGTCATTATGATTCCTGTATTCTAGCGTTTCGGCCTCTTTTTCCTGATGGAAGAGTTGTTCTTACAACTTGTTGTTGAGGTCTAACTGTTGGCTGTGTTTTTAGTTGTGGCTGTGGAGTTTCCGGTGTTCTAGATACTGCGCTTGTTTTTGTTGGATTTGCAACCCTTTCATCGGATACTTGATTATGTTTTGGTTCTGGTCCATATTTAGGAGTTCTCCAAGGATTAAAACCTCTGTAGGAATCTCTAGCGTACCACTCTTCTCCTGCAGTGTCCCATTGAGTTCTAAACCATTCATTATCTTCTTCATCAAAATCAAACCAACCATCAGTCTTTCTATATTGATTATTGTGTTGTTGGTCTTCTAATACTTCTCCTGTTGCAGCTCCATATCCTATAAATGAATTATCTTCTTGGTTTCTTATTTCTTCTCTTTCAATGATTAGTCCACCAGTAACAAGTATATATATTTTTGGAGTTTCAATAGTTCCTCTGTCGTTTTTTATTCTGCATTGGTAATATCCTGTGTCAAATATTGTTCCATTTACAATGGCCAGTTTTTTAGTTCTAGAAACAACCTTATTACTAATCTTTTTTCTAGTTTCTAGACCATGTTTTGCTGGATTATCTGAATTAAAAATCCATTCATATGTTAAACCATCTTCTATTTCAATATCATCTTCTGCAAGGTAATTGTATGCATCAGCAACCAATACTCTACTATGATTTCCAGGAAACTGGTAAACAGTTGTTGACAGTGCTGGGTCATCAAAAATAGAATAATCGTCTGTTATTTTTCCATCAACCGTTCCATGTGAAGGAAAGATAATTATTCCAGTTGTTTCTCCTGAATTAGGATTTGATCGTAATATTGGTGGTCCTTCAGGTCCATATACAACAGCTGGTAATAGTTCAGTAATACTAGTATCTATTACTTCTAAATATTGGTCTCGCTCTAAAACATATCTCTGTGGAACTATAACAAAGTCTTGGCCAATTGCATCACTATTTATTTGTGAAACAATATTTCCATTTGGATCTCTATGTGTTTTATCTGCATCTGTTTCAAGATAATCTAATTCTGTGTTTATTTGAAATTGTTCGACGTCTTCTGCAATTATATGAGCTCCTGCATCCCAAGGATAATAGTCATCTTGTACTGTTGCAATTGATATTGCTCCATTATCGGGCTTAAGTACACTCGCGTCTCTTTGTCCTACAAAATCATTTTTTGATTCAAGAGGTTTTCCTTGTACCGACTTTACTACCTTCTGACTTCTGTATCTTGGTTTTGCCATCTTAGTCTACTACCTTAAATGTAAGGTCATTGTCAAAAATCTTTCTAACACTTCCACTAACACTCTTAATTAAAAATTTATATCTTCTATCTGTTTCTAGCTGGTCCATCCATAAATCAAAATAATTTCCAGCAGAGTCGCAACTTATCTTTGTATAACTATTATCAAAATCTATTACAGTTTCACCTGTTTTATAGTCTTGTAGGGACCAATATGAATTTGTAGGTAAACTCTTAATTGTTAGAGTTTCAGATGAAGTTGCATATGTTTTTACAGGATACCTCTCTCTACCAACAACTCTTATTCGTTCTTTACTTTCTCTGTGTATTAAGTCTCTATTGTCTTTAATATAGACAAAAACATCTCCAGAAATATCAAGCTGGTCATGGCTTGCTGTGACAGGTGAAAAATCATCCCATGCAAATTCTAACTTAGGTTGGTATACTGTATGGGTTTCTTTGGAAAAGAACATTAAATTTCCATAATTATTACCATTGTATTCTTGAACATCTGATCTTTTAACAATAAATCCATCGTTTGCTAAAGCAGGTCCACCATTCCAACTACCACTTATCCAATTCGTAACAATATCTGTGACATCAAGCCTTAAATCTGTAGTTTCATATGTAAATGTTTGGCTTGCTCCACTTGCAGTCCACCAACTTCCTCCTCCAACATTAGTAAGATTAACAAAACTTGCTGTTGTTCCACTAAACATATCTGCACTGGCAGTTTGCCAAGCTGATGCTGCAGATTCTCCATCTCTATATGTCCAACTAACTCCTTCGTTTGTCTTAGGGTTATGAGTATCTCTACCTATTCCCATTTCCCATGACTGAGAAAGTGCATATGCTTGTATTTCATATGTATATGGTATCGCCTCTGCTCTATGAGTATACAGTCGTAGTTTTGCTGTAAATTTGTCGGCTATTGTTCCATCTAAAATAGATTGAGATATATTTCCAAGTTCAAATTTTGTCACAATTCTACTGTTGAAGGTATTGTTTGTGTTTGACTCAGATATTATTTTTTCAATTTGAAGTACTTCATCTAGACCAACATTTTGTTTTTCATACTGCTCTTTTAGTGTTGAGTCTATGGATGATGTTATGCTATATATCATAATTACGCTCCTACTATTCTTGCCTCTATATCGGTATCAGGATATTTTACCTCAAATATAGATGGATCCATTGAAGGATAGATAATGTTATTTTTAGTGGCTTCTCCAATATCATAATAATTTCCTGAATATCCTGATTCTGTGTCAAACTTATTTATTACTGTTAAGTTTAGGATAGATTGTACTCCTTCTACCTGGTCTAATACAGCTGCAAGGTCTGATACTGATATTGGTTCGTTTATTTGCCACTTTTCTATTGCAAAATATCTCTTAGCCTCATCAATTGTTTTAAGTAATACTTCTTTTGTTATTACGTCAGGTCTAGGTAATATTTCAAACCTTATTCCAATGTTTATGATATGAGCATTTTTTAAGTTAATTCCATCAGTTAACATTCTATATTTTTTAAGATATGTTTTCAAATTTGTTTTTGTGGCTAAATTAGAAGGCAATAATTGTTTTGAAGAGTTGTATGATAAGGTATATATGTTTATAGCCAGTGGATTAAAATTTTCAACATCTCCCTGTACATTGTGTTCATCTCTCTCAACATAGGCCTTTGCAATACTTCCGTATTTTCCTGGAAGAGAATATACTCTTGCGATATAATCTTCCTTTGTAACTGCTCTATTTTGTGATGCATAGGATGCTAGTGCATTTTGTCGTATTTCTTCAACAGTTTCTTGACCTCTACCACCTGTTGCAGGATTAGGGTTAGTACAAGCTAATGAATCTTGTGCAAAACCAACCACACCTTCGTCTAAACCATCTGCTCCACCAATAAACTCCTTAAATGTAATGTCTGTTAATGTCTTTGCACTAACATTTGCCTGTATTCCTCCACCTGTATAATATCTGACTACCATTGTTGTATCAGACGGAGCTTGACCGTATCCTCTAGTAAACAAAACATTTGTTGGATCGTATGCATTATCTAAACCACTAGTATTTCCATACGGCAATTGCATACCAATGTTTGTAGGATTTGGTAGTATTATTTCATCAGCATTTGCAGAAACTCCTGCTCCAAAGTGTATTTCTACCCTGTTTTCTGATGTTATTCTTTTTGTAAATCTTTTAGGTACCCTTCTTAATGAAAGAATATATGGTACAGTATCTTCATATGGCTGTAATAAGGGATCTACAGCTTCTCCTTGTTTTACTTCTGTATAGACAGTATCTTGTGCCAAATAGTCAACTTCATACCACCTATTTCCATCAACATCTTTACAGTCTACAATATCAATTATGTTTTGTGGACCTAGGCGTATTCTATCAAACTTTTTAGGTGATGTAAAAGTAAATGATTCTGTTTCTAATTTTCCTGATATTGCTTTTACGCTTTTTTGTAATAAATAGAATTGAGGTATACCAGTTGTTTCGTCTACCTTATATATAGATACATCAGTTGGACTAGTTGAACTAGAAAATGCAAAGTTTACAGCTTCTAGAGTTCTAAATTCAACAGTATCATCTTCACTAGACTTTACAGTCATTCCTTCCTGCAATTCTTGTGCATATCTAAAATCAGGCGCAATATTTACTCCACTTCCAACTGATGGTACTAGATGAAAAACGTCTAAGGTTGTAGTTGCTGCGGATGACGGTTGAGGTTTATATCCTAAGGCCTGGGCAATATCATAAATATTTTGTCTATCTTCTGCATGCATTAACATTGATTCACGGAGTTGGTTGTCTATATACATTGATAATACATCTCCAACATAGGCAGCCATCTCAATAAACATCATTCCAGGAGAAGTTTCATTAAAATCAGTATACGTATCAGGAAAATATACCTTTGCAAAGTTTACCAACTTATCTCTAAACTGAGAAAAGTCTTTATTCAAATATTTTACTTCTTTTTTTACTAATGCCATTATTATACTCCTGTTCCTATTACAACAACTATTGATTCTTCATTAAATCTATTTCCAGCTAAAGTAAAGGATATGCTAATTTGTACTCCATTAAATCTATCACTGAAACCGTGCTGTGTATCTGCTACTCTTACTGATAGATCAGTTACCACAATATATGGCAACCAAGTAGCAATTGCAGACCCTATTTCTTCTTCAATCTTTACCAACATATCACTAATGTTTGGGTCAAATAAAAAGTCATATATACTAGTACCCAGTTCAGGGTGAAAAGGTCTTTCTCCTTTCCTAGTCAATATTAGGTTTTTAAGGTTCGCAGATGCTGCCTTAATAGTTAATTGTGTCTGTGGAAAAGGTGCACCATTGGGTTTTACTAATGGTAAATCTATTCCTACAGCAATTCTATCAGATTCATCTGCCGGGTTTAGCCTAAATATTTTTCTAGGAAGTCTTGCCATTTACTACGGTCTCTTTTTACGAACTTTTTCGTCTACTTTTTTCATTAAAGCAGAATAGTCTTTTGTTAATATTTCTGCCATGTCATCACTAACTTGTACGTGCTTTCTATCGTTAGGAAGCATTTGCTCTACAGTTGGTTTTCCACCAAACATTTGTTCAGGAGTTTGCATACCCATCATTGATGCCATTCCATCTCTACCTGTGAATGGTTGTCCTCCCATAGTTGGCCATTCATCTTTTGAATTGGCCGTTTCATTCAATACCTTATTTAGTACAGGATCTTTTGTAAACTCAAAGTTTGACTTTTTCTTTGGTTTAGCTTTTCCTTGTTCATAAGGATTCTTAGGCGCATTTGCCATGTCTGTTAAACTCATTCCATGTGCAATGTGCTCTGATGTTAAATTTTTCTTTGTACCTAGAACCTCTTTAAGCTCTTCACGTACTACAGTCCTAACTTCTTCTCTGACTGCTTGTTTTATTATTTCTAATAGTTTTTTTGATTTGCTCATAATATTCCTCGTTACTTATATAAATATCTCGTTCGTTAACTTTTTTGTTCCTATGACCAAGGTAATGGACCAATTGGTGGTGCACCTGGTATTATATATGTTCCTGTTGGGAACCAGCTTGCAAGTATTGCGCCAAACTGATTTCCCATTGTTAATGCATCAGCTCCTGCATCTCCTACTGAAAAAACACTATCAATAGGTGGTGGTCCTGCAGGTGGAATTGCTGCAGATGGTGCAAATCCTGGAGCCATTGTTGCAGCAAATGTGACTAGTCCATTTTTTAACATCATACCTGCATTATCATTGTCAGAATTCCAACCAGCTAACATTCCTGCCATGGCTGATTCTGCAGCACTTATTGCCGATGATGGTGCTGGACCTAAAACTGTAGCTGCTCCTGCAGCCGTTGCCTTAGCCCAACCTGCTCCAGCATCTCCTTGTTTTTCTCCACTTGGAACATTTGCGCCAAATTCGGCGTTATATACGTTAGCAAATAATGGTACTGCGAATGGCATAACCTACTCCTAGTTTGCTTTAGTGCAAAAACTGTTTTGACTCAATATATCTGGGGCCTTGGACTTTAAGCTAGCATAGTCTGCTGAATTTATTGGTGTTCCACTTGGTCCACATGCAGTTGGATGTGTTTCAGCCGAAAGGGCATCACATAATTCTTGTAACCAATCTACCAGTGTTTGTCCTAATGCTACAGGTTCTGCTTCATCGGTTGATGCGTTTCCTAAATATATTTTTGGTGAGTCTATTATTGTGTGGTCATCTGCATCAATATTAAAGGTACCTTCCGTTGAAAAGCCAACTGAAACTTTTGCTGTTCCTAAAATACTATCTGTTTTTGCATTGAACACTATTCTATCTGAATTTAATATAATTTGATTTCCTTCATAAGCGTCTTGTTCATCAGGATTTGAACTGTTATGATATGAATCTTTATTTGTACTGGCAATTTCTAAAGGTATAATTTGACCTGCTGCTAAAACAACTTGAGATGAGTCTCCAGCTGCTGTCCAATCTTCTAAATGAAAACCTTCTCCAGTGTCTGATGAGTCTCCATAACCAACATTCATGGTTATTATTGGATCTCCTTTGGCACCTCCATCAGAATAAAGGTTTGTATCTCCAGCTTGTGGGTCTGCAGTGCTTCCAAATCTTATTGAATTTCCCCATCTACCTTGAAGAATCATATCACCTTCATAAGGTTGCATAGTTGCAACTTCTTTTGGTTCAAATGAATTACCAAGGGTTGGTCCTTCTGGTTCTGCATCTCCTTTATGTCTGTCAAATTCGCTAGGTACAGCCTTTCTTCTTTCTAAAGCATAAGATGCAAAAGGTAAACTATTTTCGTTTACATCGTTAAAAACGTTTTGTGGCCAAGGCATCCAAAATTTAACAGTAGCGCCAGACTGTCTTTGTGAATCTGGTGCACATCCATCAATACACATTACTATTTCACCAATTAAAGGATATTGTATAATATTAGTTGAAGCTGGTGATAGCCAACTCAGTGAATAATCACTCTGATTTCGTTGACTTTGTGTTAATCTAACTAAACAACAACCAACTGTATTTCCTGTGTCAGTATATTCTGGATGAGATTCATCAAGTATAATATCAACTACTTCTCCTGGCTCAACAGCCATAGATCTTGGTTGTCCAGTGATTCCAGTAGTCTGTCCTCCTGTATTAACGGCCATAACTAGTTCTCCTTATTTTTTTCTATTTCCTCAATAGACTCTATAAGTTGCTTTTTTTCATCATCACTTAACGAAAAATCTCCACCAGATGCTTCGGATCTTTGTGATGCTCGTTGTATTATTCCTGCCATTTTTATTAAATGGTCGTCATTCTTTAGCGAAGCATCAATATAATCCTTTATTAGTGGAACAATAACAGTTGCATCTGTCATATTCTTAATTAAGCCTTTTAGTTGACCAATTAAGGTATTTATTTGTTCATCTTTCTTTTTAGAGTTTTGATAAATCTCTGAGAACAAATTGGATAATGTTTTACCCTCAAATATTTCATCGTCAAACATATTTTATCTCCTATTATATCTACTTATCTATATATAAATATATCCGAGCTATAAAATAAAAATTGCCCCAGCACATTAAGTACTGAGGCAATCTTATATTAAAGTAATTCTAATTACTTCTTAACAAAAAATGACGCAACAATGATAAGAACTACTAATCCAGTAAATCCACCTTGTCCAAATCCTTCAACTAAAGCTGTTAGATTTGCTATTACATCCATTCCAAAAACTGAACCACCAGTTAAAACGAACCATAAGATCGTTACTGGTAAAACAGCTAAAAGAAGTGTTGATAATCCGCCAAAAAATCCTGCAATCATTTTAATTACATTTTCCATTTGATTTCTCTCCTTTGTTTATTCGTCACTAGCATTGACTAATTGTTAATTATTAGAAACGGTATGCCAACCCTAAGTTGAACGTACCCTCTCTTTCTCCGTTATCGTCTTCTTTAAGACCCATGCTGTAGTTTGGCTCGATGTACAAACCTTTCCACGCATTGAATGAATAACCTAATCCTACAGTTAAATTGTCCATCATTTCTTCAGTTGGTGCTTGAACAGAAACATACATGTTCGCATTCCAGTTGTAACGACCCCAAAGATCGTAATTTTTGTCACCTACTGAATCTTCACCGGCAGCGATAAGACCAACCGTCCAAGTATCATTGATTTTGTAACCGATACCCATGTTGTCAGTTAAGCTTGAAAGCTCGAAATCTGCTCCGTCTTCTGGTGCATTATAGGTAGTAACTACCATAAAGTTTTGAGCTCCTGCAAACAATGTTGCGCAAGCTAATGTTAATGTTAAAAATAAATTTCTCATAAAATTTCTCCTCTTTTAATTGTTATGCTAGTAACATTAGTTTTGGCCACTATTGACCGTTTTCAAAATTAAATATACTAAATTTTTCATCTAGATATTAACCTTTGCTTCTTGATATTTTTTGAAAGTCTCTACATATTCCTTTTTTATTATGTTGACAACCTTCGTTATGTACTGAGTCCTAGTGTTTGTCATTTCTCTAATCATAATATATAGTGCTTTCTTATTAAAATTTTCTATATTTTCTCGTTCTCTAAATAATTGTATTACGGCAAATGCTATTTTTCTATCTCTGTCACTCTTGAAAACCTTTGGAATTTGCTTGTCGTAATGGTCAATGAATGCTTCCATAAAGGCAAACCTTTGGTCATTAAAGTCTTTTTTAACTTCCTCATTTGTCACATCTCGTTGATGGTCTATTGCCAATACAGGAGCTTTTTCTTTCATCGCCTTGTAATTTTTATTGTTGTTTTGTATTAGATAGTTTTTTGCAACTATACTAAAATACGAAAACGCTTTACCCTTTCCTTCTTGAAATTTTGGTAATTTTTCCAACATAAAGGCAACTACTTCCTGTTTTAGTTCTCTAGCTCCATAATCAAAATAGTAAAACTTAAATGTATGAATTATATTTTCTGATAGTTTGTCTAGAGCCCTATGTATGTGTTCATTGAATACTTGATTTCTTAATTTACCGTCTTTTTCAGCATTATATGCAATTATGGCCGCTTCTGTTATCGGTGTAAAGTACATTTTATTTTTTCTAGGACGTCCTCTTCTTTTGCCTTTCGCAGCTTCTTCAGCTATTCTTCTTTCTTCCTCTTGTTGCTTGTGAAGGTTTATATAGAACTGTTCTACAGGTGATTTCTTCTCCATCATAATTTCTCCAAGGTTTCTACAATTTTTAATATTTGCTTGAATGTTTGACCGACTTCGTCATCATCTTCAAAAATTCCTTTATTATCAACCTTTCGTAAACCTTCTACAGTACGAGATAATTCGTCTCTAGTAGATATTATGAACGCATCTGATTCTTCAATCGCCTCTTCGTATGCTTCTAATTTTTTTAATAGGTTAAACGTTGAATAACCTAAAAATAAAACTAAAAGAGATAATATGATAATCGTAATTATCACTTAGTATCTCCAAATAGATCCTTAAATAAATCTTGTGCGTTATCATTTGCACTAGAAATTTTTGGTGCTTTTTTCTTAAATGTTGGTGCTGAGTTTTTTACTAGAGGAGCAGAGGCTTGTACTCCTCCTTTATTCCATCTTTCAAACTCTATCATTGATGCCATATGATCTGCTTGGTGTAGTAATAATGGCATGTGATTTCTAAGTTTTCTATCTTTATCCCATGTTTTAAGATAAGCTGCGTTTCCTTCATCATATAATCCATCATGCGTCATTATAGCTATCATTTCGTTTTGAGAATATTTTATACCAAACTCTTGTAATAACCATAAACTACGATGTGGTACCGACATGTTTTGAATATTTGGATTGACATTATATATTTTGCCTTGATTCTTTCTGTGCCATTCGCTAGGATTTGGCACATAATAGTCATGTTCTATATCACCAATTTTACCAAGGTCGTGATTAAGTGCAGAAAATGCAAGTTCTTCTGTTGTATAACCACTCATATCTGCTCCCATCTTTTTCCATAAGTTATATAGGTTGGCAGAACATTCCATAACTCTTAATACATGGTCAACGTATCCACCAATAAAACAGTTGTGAAAGTGTTCTATACCAGAGGCTGGTGCCATCATCATGCGATCAGCAAACCCATTATACATTTCTAAAAGAGCTCGTTTTCTTTCACCATCAAAATTGTTGTCAATCTTTGATAGTAGATTATTCCAGTTTTCTAATAATTGTTGTTCTGTTAATTTCATATTTATCCGATTATGTCTATTACACCAAGTTCTAAAGCTTCTTCAGCACTGAGGTAGAAGTCTGATTTGCATCTGCTTTCCCACCATGATGCATCTTTTTTAGTTTTTTCTCCTAGTAGATTATATATCTTAGATTCTACGGCCTTAGAATATTCTAAACCAGCTCTAACATCTGATATTTTTCCTTGAGAATATGTAGATCCTTGGTGAAACATTATTGTTGAGTTTTTTGAAGCTGCTCGTTTTCCTGTTCCGCATGCTAATATTATTGCTGCAGCTGATTGAGCTGTTCCTCTACATATTGTATTTACTTTAGTATCAATAAGTTCCATGAAGTCTATTACACCAAACATTTCTCCAACATCTCCACCAGGAGAATTGATAATTAGGTTTATATCTTCGTCCTTATACTTATCATCTCTTTCTCTAATAACTGTTCTTATACGAGTCATAAAATCAAACAGTGTAAATTCAGCTATTTCGCCAAATAAATATATAACACTCTCAGGTACCCATACACCCCTATCTGATTCTTCCCAGTTTGTTAAGGATTGTTTTGCAACTGTCGCTTCTACTGCTTCTTTGCTTGTCTTATCTCTACTGTTTGTTTCTTCGTATATTCCCATATTAGTCAAATAATAATTTTAATTGTTTTTTATCTTTTTCTAGGTTTGTATCTTTAATATAACCAAATGTTTCTCTAACTGACTTTTCATGGTAACCAATGGCATGGGCCATTCTTACACACATAACCTTAAACTCGTGGCATGTCATATCTTTGGGTAATGTAAATTCTATAACCTTTGCTTCTTTTGTAGATCCTCCTCTACTATAAGTAAGCTTGTTTGTCATGTTAATTAGCACATAAGTTCTCCATATTATCTAAATTATTAGTATAATATAAACAAAATTCTCTAATCGGTAAAATAATCTAATACTTTTTTTCGTAGTACTCTTCTGCGTTGAATTTTCTAGGGAATCTTCCAGCTAGTATTCTTGTTTCGTACTTAATGTGTTTATCAATAACCTTTTTATCTTTTTTCCATCTTAACGTTTTATATTTCTTTTTAAGCTGGAATAGTCTACTTCCTGCTTCTAGTTTTATCTTTTCTTTTTCTTTTTTGTTTAATCTATTTCCAGAGTCTTTAATTTTACTAGGTTCTAGAGTACCCTTTAAGTCTGGTTGTTCAACTCCTTTATGATAAACCGTTCCATCTTTATCAACATAAACTGCCATCCACTTCCAGCCTCTAGGTCTGCCTGTAGATTTTTTTAGTGTAACGTCTGGACCACCAAATTGTGCATTTAAGCTTTCAGATACACAAATACTACAAGTAACGGCTGTAGCTTCTTCTCCACACTTTGTCATTACACCACATACTTTACATTCCATATGGCGATACATTGCACCTTTTCTCTCATTCCATGCGGATCCAGGTATATATTCTACTAAGTATTCTCCGACTTTTTCCATTATATTCCTCTTTTAATTGGTTTACCATCTTCGCCGTATATATCTTCTATTCCAGCTCTTTCTGACTTTTCAACAATAAAGGGTCCATCAAATTCTTCAGGACTTCTAGCTGCCATTTCTTTTATTTCTTCTAAATCACTTACGACTAAATCTTTTTTTTCTATTTTTATTTTATCTGATATTTTTTCTTGGTTTTCTTTAACCCTCTGAATTAACTCTTCAGATGGGTTAGTCCATTCTTTTGGCATTGGATATGGTTTATTAAATTCCATACCCTCTGGAACTGACATTTTTACCTCTACTTTTTTCTCTTTAGGTCTTATTTGTGCAAATGCCATATTTGCTGCGACAACAAGAGCTATTGCTAATGGGTCAAACACAAATATAATCATCAACAAAAACCAGTTAACAACCACATTCATATCTTTTCCTGTAGTTTCTGCTAAATATTTAAGAGGTCCTAATTCTCTTTGGTCTTCATTATCTACTTCTTTAGCTAAAATTGCCATATCTGTCTTTGTAATAGAATCTGTTATTGCAGCTAGTTTTGTATTTATATCATTTCTATCATTAAGCGTTCTAGCTAATTCATCTTGTAAAGCTCTTCTACTTGATGAAGAGGTTGTTGTAATTAGTTGACCTGATTCTTTGTCTATATATTGTACTTGAGCTGGATTAGATAAAGATATTCTTAAGTCAGAAATTGACTTTGTTAAACCTTCTTTTTCATATTTAAGGTCTTGTTTTGTCTCTTCAAATCTAACTTGTTTTTGTTCTAATATTACAAGTGACTTATCAAGTAATTCTGATTGGGTTGCAGTTGATTGATATGCTCCAGATAAGAATCCGTATATACCACCACTAGTAATAACCATTAAAATAAAAACGGCTATGGCTAAATATGCTCTTAATACTTTGTTTATAGTATCCCAATATTGATACAACAACGATGCTACAACTAACTTTGCAAATTCTAATGACCCTGCCATTATGATTACCTGTAAACTGGCTCCTGCGAATAACTTACTCAATCCAAAAACTGAATAAAATGCAGCTGAACCTGAAACTGCTAGTGCAGATAGGGCAATCAATAATGGAAGAATCCTAGCTTTCATACTCTAAACTTACTTTCTCTTCTGCTTTTTTCACAAGGTTTTTTATTTTTACCACCATTTCTAGTGTATAATTATAGTCTGCCTTGTTTGCTCTTAATGTGTTTTCTAGACTATATGCTAATTGACTTGCTCTTTCTAATGCTGTTTGTACTGGTACTTTGTTTTTCATAATGTTCTCCTATAACTTAATCTTGGTTTTTTGTTAAAAATAAATATGTAAATATCTTTTCACCGTTAGGGCTAATCTTATATCTTTCTTCTAAAAAGTAATTTCCTCTGGAAACTAATAAATTTTTGGTTGCTTCAAGCTTTTTCACATCTTTGCTGCTTATTGCCAACTTATCTCCTACTAACTGTACTGTTAAGTACTTGCCTTCTGGCAAAGGATAATATTTTAGATTACGTTTCTTAGTTCCATTTGTAATTACCTTTAATTTTCTAACGAACTCTAATACATTCTTAGGACTAATTAGTCTTTTGTTTTCTACTATTCTAGTCATATAATATTCAACTTCTGAGTGGTGAAGTGAGTTCCACCAAGAATCAAATAAATCAGGGTCCTTAGAAAATAATTCTCTTTTGTCTTGAATATCTAACATTCTCCAAACTTGGTCAGACATTATTTCTACTTCGTTATCTTCAATAAACTCAACATAGTCTTCTAATTGGTCTTTAGTCATAGATGAGAAAAAATCTACAAACTCTGAGAATTGGTCAAGTATGGGGTCTTTCTCAACTACCCTAAATAGCCTTTTAGTTTGTAAAGGAGATATTCTCGTTAACAAATTATCTATATCATACTTATCCTTATACTTCCAAAAATCAGAATTAGGATCTAATACATCGTCTATATGCCATGTTTTGTTCATCATAATTTAATTTTGCCTCCATCCCATCCCAGCTGAACTCTTTTAGCTATCTGTGACGTCTCAGACGCAAACAACTGAAGGGAGAGTTCCTAATACCTTCATATTATATTTTAGCCAACCATCCACCGAAGCTTTTACGACATGGCTTCTTTTTACCGTTTGCTTTGGGTACCTAAATTAGGCAGCCATTGCTAGTTCAACTTGTTCGCCAGTTAATTGCGTATGACCTTCCTTATACCCTTATCTCTCTGTCAAATACCTGGTCATCCCCATATTGTTAATATTATTAGTGGAGATGGAGGGAATCGAACCCTCGTCCAAAAGAGTAGCTAATATAAGTACTAGCAGTCATATATAAATATCGTTTCAAACTATATTATTCTACAATTTGAGCATCTTTAATCGTTCTACATAACATGAAGTTGTCACCTTGCCTTAAAACATGGTCACAATGATGTTCATCTCTCCATAATTGTAGTATCATCATATATGCGTGTTCATCTGCTCTGTTTATTCCGTATCTTCTTGGATCGAAAGTGCTAACATGCAGAGTTCTCACGACGTGATATGCTTGGTCTCCATTGTAAAATATTTTTTTATCCATAACCATCAGCCTGCGGGCCAGTTTTAGTTTTTGTCTATAACCTTTTTTACTTTAGAGTCTATACCATATTTGTTTCGTATCCATGCTCGCTCATGAAAATAATAAAGACACATCTTTGTTATTATTTCTAGTCCGCTAACTGTTAGACCGGCAGTTGGACTACCTGTAACTAACCAAGTTATTAAGAACGTGTCTAAGCTGGCGATTGTTCTCCAACTAAGTGTTTTCAATAAGCTTCTCTTTTTACTAGCAAACATCATACAAACTCCTATTTAATTGTTATTGTTTTTGGTCGACTTTCTGGTGTAACAGGAACTTCAATTGTTAAAAGTCCGTTTTCCATTTTAGCCGTAATTTTAGTTAAATCAAACTTGGGACTAATCTTCCATCCTAAGTCAAAAGATCTCTTTGCAATTCCCTTATGTATATAAGTTCCTGCATCGAGTTCTGAGTCATTAGCTTCAATGGTTGGTTTAGTATATGAAACTTTTAACGTAGTTTCATCCTCAATCGAAAGATCTATGTCTTTCTTATTTAATCCAACTGCTGCTATTTCAAATTTTAATACATCTTCTGTAAATAGAATGTCTACAGGATGGTTAATTTTCCTGTCTACATTAGTCTCAAAAGCCGAAGCTTGATCGAAAAAATTCTTAAATAATAAATCAGTTGGGAATAATCTTGTGCCGAAAGGCGTGTTCACTCTTAGTGTT
>MDSV01090545.1_pt1 | contig 18933 bp, 4 predicted proteins | sample 810851 | NCBI WGS metagenome assembly MDSV01 (sample SAMN05326640, study PRJNA326480) | marine metagenome | isolation source: seawater | place: Atlantic Ocean: North East | collected 2012 | reverse complement strand
GTTTTCTTCCACATCAGCCCTGATGACGCGCGGGCGCCTGTCACTTCGTGTGCACATCAGACGCGAAGCCGCCATGACCGAGGAGAAGAAGGAGCAGCCGAAGAACGTCGCCGTCGACCTGGAGTGCGACGACGAGTTCGAGGAATTCGGCAACGAAGGTGCGTCTCTGGTTCCCGCGCGCGTCGAGATCTCGGCCATCTCGGCCACCTCGTCCTTCCAGATCTCGTCGGGTTCGCCCGCGTCGATACCGCCCCTTTTTCTGACCGACCCGAACACGCGAACGTCTCCGACCGACAGAGTGGGGCGCCGAGGAGGAGGACGCCGAGGATGTCAAACAGTGGGAGGAGGACTGGGACGACACCGACGCGAACGATGACTTCACCCGCCAGCTGAGGGCGGAGCTGGAAAGGCACCAGTAGCTCGATCATCCTGCGCTCCGGCGCGACCCTTTTTTTTTCGGGTCGCGACGGAGGTCGGCGACGGACCGTTTTACGACGACGGATGAGACGGCGCGCGCTACGTAGTCATCTTTACCGTTTGAAAAATATTTCACGTGATGACTCGACCCTACTCTTCCCAAACGGTCGACGCGTTGTCCAGCACGTACGGCGGCGCGTGCGCGTACAGCGCACGTCTCGAAATCTCACCCAGCCGGCACGCCGTCTCCAGCCACTCCGCGCACGCGCGCGACTCCGCCTCCGCCGCCGCCGCGCCGCCGTCGCCGAATACGCTCGTGAAGGGCGGAGCCGGTCGTCCCACACCGCTTTCCATCGCGTGTTTCGCGGTCTCGAGCGCCGCGACGAACGCGCCGGCGATCGAGCTCGGCGCCGCGCCGCCGCCGCGCGCCGCGCTCGCGCCGCGCCGCGCCGCGCAGCGGCGCACGCGCCGCGCCAGACACCCCACGTACGCCGAGACGAAGGGGCCGACGGCGCGCTCGTCTTCGTCTTCGTCTTCGTCTTCGTCTTCGTCTTCGTCTGCCTTCGCGTCCAGTGCGTTCGCGTCCAGCCCGCGGAGCGTCGAGAACACGCCGACGAGCAGCGCCGCGGCGTCCGGCGCGTCCTCTCCGAGATCTCGCCGCGGAACCAGTCTGCCGGATTCGGCGTCGCGCGCGTACGACGGAAGCGCGGAGAGCGTGAACAGGAACAGCGACGTCGCCCACCGCGAGACGGCGTCATCGGCGACGTCGCGTCGGAAACCGACGCCTTCTGAAACGCGCGCGACGGCAGCTTCTTCTGTCACGCCGCCTACGGCGCCTTCTCCGCCGGTTCGACGAGAGACGGGTTTCTTAACGCGACGCGCGTCGCGAACGCGATCGCGTCGCGTTTTCTTCGCCAGCGCGAGCGTCGCCGCCGCGTCGCGCGCGCGGCGCGCGCCGCGCGCCCATCCCCGCCGCCTCGCCGCGAGCGCCGACGCCAGGGCGCGCGACACCAGCGTGGCGTGCCCGACATCGACGCAGAATTCGCGCATCTCCGCGAAGAAATCCGAATCTTCGAACACGCGCGAAGCCTCCGCTATTTCCGCGTCCGGGTCGAGAGTCGCGTCGCGCGAACGGGACGCGCCGTCGGCGGCGACGACGCGCGCGAGAACCTCCGCCGCGCCGCCGTCCATCTTGTCGCCGTAAAAGCCGAGCGCGGAGGCGAGCGACGACGCGGCGCGGTCCGCGAGGCGCGCGCGCGCGACGCGCACGCCGGCGGTGCCAAGGAGTTCCACCAGCCGATCGAACGTCGCGGGGCCGAGCGCGTCGACGCGCTCGCCGCGCGAAAACGCCTCCGCCAAGGGCCAACGCCTTCGCGAGACGACGAACCCCGATCGCGCGTCGAGGAAGCGCGCGCGACGTGGGTCGGCGTGCCGCAGGAGCTCGCGAACCAGTCCGTCCACGAAGAACGTCTCGTCGGCGAACGACCGTTCGTCGTCGAACACGTGCGATTCGACCGTATAGGTATCTCCGTCATCTCCGCCGGAGCGCTCCAAAAGATTTTCGAAAAAGCGTTCCGTCTCGCCGTCGCCCGAGCGCGTGTCGCCGGAGCGCTCGTCGTCGCCGGTCAATAACAAAACGTCCCCGCCCGCGGAGACGCGGCGTCGCGCGTCCGTCGGTCCGCCGGCGAAAAAGTACTCCGCCGCCGCCTCGAACGACTCGGCGTGCAGACGTACGCGACGCCCGCACAGCTCGAGCGCGGCGAGAAACTCTGTCGGCGTCGCGTCCCGCGACGAGACGCCCCCGAACACGCCCGTCTCGAGCACGCCGAACCCGCGAACCGTTTCGCGCAGTGCCGCCGCGACGCGCCGCCGCAGCGCGCGTCTGAGCCCTCGGGCGAGGACGTCTCGCGGGTCGAGCCGCGATCCGCCGCCGACGCGCACGGGCGGGACGCGCGCCAGCCCGCCCGCCAGCGCCGCCGCCTTCGCAGAGGCGGCAGCGAGCGCCAGACGCGCCGCGCGCGTCCGAAACGGAACGTCGAAGCCGTCGACGCCGTCGACGGCGTCGACGCCGTCGACGCGCGACGGTTTCCCGGACGTCTCGGTTCCGAAGGAAGCTTCCTTCGGGAAAACGAGACTCGCTTCTTCGGAGCGCGTCTCGGCGTCGGCGAACGGGTCGGCGCCGGTCACGGTCACGGTCGCGCTCGTAAAAGTCGCGCGCGTTCGAAACCGTCGAAAGACGTCGTCGAGCGCGTCGAGCGCCGTCTCGGGCGCGGCGCGCAAGACCTCCTCGGCGAACGCGGTGACGTCCCGCGCGTGGTACGCGCGCGCGCCGCGCGGCGACGAAACCGCGTCGCGGTCGCGGAGGTTCGTCGCTTTTTCGTCGTCGCGAGAGGCGGAGAGGTTTACGAATTCCCTTCGCGTCCGCCCCTCGGCGGCGCGCGCGAGCTTGTCGACGAGCGCGACGATCTTCGTCGCCGACGACGCCGGGTCCGCCGCCAGCCGCGACCGCAGGTACGGGACGTGCTCGTCGAGGACGCCGCGGTCGATGCCGGCGGTTCCCGCGCCGCGGAACCTCCCCTCGCGCGTCGCGTCCAGCGCGCGCGACTGGCCATAGTGCAGAGAGGCGGCCCGCCGCGCGGTCGCCAGACACGCGAGCAACGCGCCGGCGTGCGCGCGCGCGCGCGCCTTCTCGAGATCAGACTGAACGCCGTACGGGTTTCGCGACTCGTCGTCCCGGACGCCGCCGCGACTTTTTCGCATCGCGGCTTCCGCGCTTCTCTCGCGTGACGTTCGAGCCGCCTCCTCCTCCTCGACGCGCTCGAGCGCGCGCGAGATGGACGCCACTTCCTTCGCCACCGCGCTCGAATCCAAACTGGGCGTGACGGACTCGGGAAGCGCGTCGACGCGCGCGCGAATTTTGGCGTACCGCGCGCGCGCGCCGACGCTCGTCGGCGTCTTCGGCGTCTTCGGCGTTTTCGGGACGCCGCTCGGTTTCGTCGGGGTGGCCGTCGGCGTGATCGTTCCGACGGGCGCGAAAGCGCCGTCGTACCCGATCGTCTCCGTCTCATCGGATCGCGCCTCCGCCGAGAGCCGCTCGCCGTCACGCGCACGAGCCGTAGAAGATACAGAAGCCGCGGACAGAACCTCGGGAGCCTCGTCGGGAAGGTCGTCGAGCGCTTCGGCGCTCAGCCCTGCGAGCGCTTCGGCGTTCGCCGCCGCGCGCGCCTTGGCTCCCGTCCAGGTTTCGTTCTTCGAAGACAGAGCCTCAGACAGAGCCTCGCTCAGGACGCGCTCCAGCTCGGCGACGTCCAGCAGCGCGTCCACCACCGCCTCGGGCTCCGGCGCGTGCTTCGCGAACGCCTCGCGGAAATGCGCGTCCTCGGCGTGCGCGTGCGCGAGAAGCCAAGCGGCGGCCGCGTTCGCGGCGCGCAGCGACGCGAGGCTCGGGCTGAACGCGTCGACGACGAGCGAAGACGTTTCGGTATCCGTCGCTTCGGTTCCGGGGACGCGCGCCGCGGCGGACCACCGCGCGAGGCGCGCCGACACGTCCGCCGCGGCGCGTCGCAGGTCCGCCGCGTGTTCCGCGACCAGCCGCGCCGCGGCGGCGCGCCGCCCCGAGTGCGCGAAGAACGAGCCTCCCCCTCCGAGTGAGGGATCCCGATCCCCCGACGCGACCGAGGCGTCTCGAGGACGTCGTTCGTCCTCGAGAGGCTCCTCGGCCGCGACGCCGCGCGTCTCGTCGTCGAGTTCGGCCGCAACGCAGAGCGTCCGCGAGTGCACGAGCGCGCGCCTGGCGGCTTCGAACGGGAACCAGGTGGTCGCGATGTCGACGATGATCCCTCCCGCCGCGCAGACGTTCGTGACGAACGCGCGAGGGAAGCGCGCGTCGACAACGTCGCGCATGAACCCGTGGTCCGCGCGGAGCGTCTCCGGTGCGAAAAACAAACACAGGCACGCCTCGCGCGCGCCGCGCGCGTCGTCCGAGCACGCGCGCTCGTCTCGGTCCTCAGCTCGTCCCGAGCCGCGCGGGCGACTTCGCGTCGGCGCGCTCGCCGCGAAGTCGTCCGCGCAGCTCTCGAGGGCAAGCTCCGCGACAAAGGCGGGGAGCGCGAGCCGCGCGAACGGCCCGGCGCCGGGTACGGGCCGACGATTGTTTTTCGCCGAGGGCTTTACGCCGAACGAGCCGAACGACCGACCGCTTTTCGTCGCGTCGGCGTCCGGTCGCGTCGTCGTGACCTCTTCGCCGCGCTGCTGCGTTCCGAAGCCGACAGTGCTTGACACGGAAGGTTTCGACACCGAGCGGCAGAGCGCGACGACGGCGTCCCACGAGGGGGGCGGATCGTCGCGACGATCGCGACGAACGCGCTCATCGGAAATCGGTCGACGCGTTTCGGTTCCGACTCGACCCAGGTGGCTCCAGCGCGCGCGCTGCGCGACGACGCGCTCCAGGAAAGACGGCTCGAAACGGTTTTGAAGCACGAGCAACGCCGACGCGAACGTCGCGACGAGGGATTTCACAGCCTCGCGGAACGCGCGGGAGCGCGACGCGGCGCGGAAAGACGAAGCGTCTTCGCGCGCCGCTCGCCCAGGCGAGTTGCGCGCGATCGCCTCGTTCTCTTCGTCGGAGCGCGCGGCGCGTCGGCGCCCGCGGCGTGCGCGACGGGATTCGCGCGAGCTTTCCGGTCTCGCGCTCGGCGACCCGATCGTTTCGTCATCGTTCGGGTGGAGCGGAGTGTTCGCCGAGACGCGCGTTCCGTCGGTCACGTCATCCTCCGAGTCCGTCGAGGAGGATTCGCCGTCTAGACGCTCGTCGCCCTCGCGAAGCGACTCGCAGAACGCCGCGAACGAGGCGTGCCACTCGACGACGTCCGCGAAGCTCCGGTACGCGCGCCACACCCGAGACTGACACGCCGCGCGGCACGCCTCGTCCACGCGGCGCAGAGCCGGGGAGGCGCTGAGTCGCGCGTCGCATGCGCCCGGGTGTCGCAGGTACTCCAAGTCGAACAGCACGTCCGCGCGCTCGGGGTGTCGGTCCAGGTCGAACGTGACATGCTGCGCGTCCGCGGCGAAGAGCAAATCAGCGACGAGCGTCTGCGCCTGACACGCCAGGCGCGTGAGCGTCGCGAGGTGCGCGCCGAGATCGTCGTCGCGCGACGCGCCGTCGTCGTCGCTCGACGACGGCGCGAACATCGGGCCGAGCGGAACGACGCGTCGAGCGCCGAGCCCGCCTCGCGCCCCGCGCCAATGCGCGAAGAAGGGCTCCTACAAAAAAAAAATCGTTGTTCGTTTTCCATGCGAAACTCTTGGACGGTCTTCACGGACATCGTCATCAGATCGCGTCGTGGCACGAGATCATAGCCCCGCACTTGGGTCTGCGCGGCAGAGAGGACGCGCGCGAGGCGACCGCCGCTGTCACGGAGGCGACTTTTTCGGACGGCATCGCGCGCGGAGGCTTTCGCGCCGCGCCGCGTCGACCGCGTCGGGCGGAGCCGCTGTTCGGTGGGCGTTCGGTAAACGGCACCTTTTTCGGCCGCGACAGCCTCGACGGAGGAACGCAGACGAGGGCACCGAGAGCCCGCGTTCTGCCGTCGCGCCATGGGGGGCTGGCGCGCGGACGGCTCCGCCTCCGCGCCCCCGCACAAGGACCCGTCCCCCGCGCGACGAACGTTTGGACGCGGCGAATCGCGCGATCCTCGGTCCTCGTTCAGAGAGCGGCGCGACCTCTCGGTGCGTTGGCGGGACGCGATGCGGCCGGTCAAAGACGCGGCGGCTCTCGGGCGAAACGGCGCGGACGCGCTGCGCGACGCGACGCTTCGCTTCTTCGCAGACGCCGAGGCGCGCGGGTTCCCCTCGGCGGCTGAGTTGGACACCCGGGAGCTCGGCTCGGACGTCATGACGCTGGTGCGCGCGGCGAACGGCGCCGGCGAGACGCCGGAGACGGAACTCGCGGCGCGTCTCGCGCGCGGCGTCGACGCGCTTGTCGCCCACCTCGCCGCGACGGGCGCGGCGGCGCCAGACGCGGAGGTGGTCGCCGTGCTGTGCGCGTATTACGCGGCCCGGCTGTCGCGGACGCGTGCGCGCGGACGCGACAGCCGAGAACCACCGCGAACGGACGTGTCGCGTTCGAACGACGACGACGACGACGATGATGCGCGACGCGCGGAGGAAAAAGACGCCGCGGACGCGCACGACGCCGTCGCCGCGTTGGCGCGGCGATTCGGCGCGTCGTTCCCAGACGCGGAGACGGAGGCGCTGGTTGAGCTCGCGGTTGCGGACCTGCGTCTGTTCACCCGCCAGGACTCGAAGCGTCGCGTCCTCGGCGCGCTCGGCGCCGTCGCGAGCCGCGTCCCGGCGAGCGCGCTGAGCGAGAGCGCGCACGCGCGCGTCGGCGAGGCGCTCTCGCGTCTCCTGGACGACGACGACGCGGCCGCGCGTCGCGCCGGCGGCCCGCGCGCCGCGGGCGGCGATACCCTCGCGGCTTCGGCTTCGGTGTCCGGAGATGGAGGGTTCTGTTTGGAAGAGACGCTCGTCGCGAGCCGGTACTACGCCTCGCTGTGGCGGTGCGCGCACCTGTGCGCGTCCAGGGACGGCGCGCGGTGGCCTGAGCCCGTCGTCGCGGGCCTGGCGGGTCGCGTCCGCCGGTTTCTGAGTTTCGGCGTCGACGCGGCGACGCGGCGCAGCGCGGACGCGGCTCCGGCCGAGACCCCGAACCCGAACGCGTCTGCTTCGGGCCGAGGCTACGTCCCCCCGCACGCGCGCGACGCGGACGTCGCGGATGCCGCGTCTGACTCGGACGCGAGCGACGCGGAGAGCTCCGCCGGCGAGACCCCGCGCGGCGACCGGTTCGGCGCGAGCCGAGTCCGCGCCAACGCCGCGTCCTTCGTCGCTAGTTTGGCCCGCGCCGATCCGCGCGGCGCACACCCGTTCTGGCCGCGGCTGTTGCCCACCTCCGCGGCGCAGTTTTCGCGTTCGCCAAGCACGACGAGACGCGGTCCGTGCACGCTCGCGCGCGCGATGCTGCACGACCCGTCCCCGCGCGTCCGGGCCGCCGCCGCCGTCGCGGTCGCGCAGCTTTTGGACGCGCCGGCGTCGCGCGCGTACCTCTCCGCCGCCGAGCTCAAGCTCGACCCGACGACCGGCTTGGCTCTGCGGCGCGTCAACTTCGCGTCTCTGTCCTCCACCTTGGGGGACCTCGCCGTCGCGACGCACGGCGCCCTGACGCTCGCGATCAAAGCCGAGCGGTCGCTGGCGTGCGTGCCGAGCGCGTGCAAAGCTGCGGCGGCGCTGGCGGACGCCGCGCCCTTCGCGCGGCTGCCGCGGAATTTAGTGCCGGACGCGGCGCTCGCGGCGTGGCGCCGCGTGTCGAGTCTCGCTTCTTCGCGCGCGCGCGACGCCTCCGGCGGCGAAGGGTCCGAGGACCCCGAACGCGTCTCCGCGCAGGTCGCGCTGCTCTCCGCGCTGGCGGCGACGCTCGGCGCGGAGGGCGCGCCAGCGCGGTTCCGGGCGGCGCTCGGCGGCGGAGGCGAAACCGATCCGGGGGACGGTTCGGTCGAGAGCGCCGCCGACTCCGAACCCGCGCGAGACGCGCGCGACCTGCGCGAGATAATTCCCGGCCTGGCTTCTTTGGCGGGCGACGCGACCGTGGCGGTCGCGGTGCGGTGCGAGGCGTTCGGCGCGCTCCGCGCCGCCGCCGCGACGCACGCCGCGGCGGTGGCGGCGCACTGGCGCGACGCGCGTGTGCAAGCCGCGCTTCCGGGCGCGACGTGCGCGCCCGACGAAGAAACAGACGAGAAGCGGCTTCTCTCCGCGGACGAGCGAGACCGCGCCGCGCACGCCTCGGCGCGGTTCCTCGCGGAGTACCTGCTCGCCGCGGGTGGCGGCGGCGCGGCGGCGGCGCTTTCGGCGTCCGCGGGGGACGAAGAGCCGAACGCCCCGGCGGCGGATGCCGAGGCGGCGGCGCGACGGCGACGCGGCGGCGGCGGCGGCGGCGGCGGCGCGGAACCGCCGCGAGCGTTCGCGTTGCCCGCGGAGGCGTCCGTCGCGCTGTGGACCTCCGTCGCGGCGGTGCACTTCCCGGCGATGGCGGCACACGCGTCGCCGCTCGTGCGCGCGTCGGGACTGGGCGCGCTGGGAGGCCTCACCGCCCAAACGCTGCGCGGCGTCTCGAAAGCGCACCGCGTTTTGCTCACCGAGGCGCCCCGCGCTGCTGCCCGGTCCGACGACTCCGCCAACGTCCGCGCGGCGGCGTGCCGCGCGGTGGGCGCGGCGGCGTCGTTCTACGCCGACGCGGACGCGTCCGCGTTTTTCGAGTCCGAAGCCGAGACACGCGCCTCGCTCCGATCGGACGCGACTCTGCTCGTGGCGGCGATGCGGGACGGCGCGAAGTCCGTGCGTCTGCCCGCCTCGTGGGCGGTGGCGAACGTGTGCGGCTCGGCGGCGGCGCGCGCGGCGCGTTTCACGACTGAAAAAGAGCGCGGCGAAGCGTGCCTCGACGACGAGACGGCGTCGCTGCTGGCGGAGGCGTGCGTCGACGCGGCGACGAAAGAGGGCGACAAGGTGCGCGCCAACGCCGCGCGCGCGCTCGGCCACGTCCTCGCCGCCGCGGACTTGTCGCTCGCGCGGACGCGCGACAAAGCCTGCGTCGCGGCACGTCTGCAAGACATCACGCAGGCGCTCATGTCGTGCCTCGCCACGGGAAACGCCAAGACGCAGTGGAACGCGTGTCGCGCCGTTCGGGAACTCTTCGCCAACGCGACGGCGCGCGAGTCCGCGAGCCGCGACGCGTGGAGCCCGTCGGCGCTGCGCATGTGCCTGATGCTGGTGCGCGACGCGCGGCACTTCAAGCTGCGCGCGCACGCCGCGGCGGCGCTCGCCGCGCCGCCCGGCCGCGAGGCGTTCGGGAACGCCTACGCGGACGTGCTCGGTGTCGTCGCGTCGGCGGCGGAGCGAACGGCTTTGTCGACGACGGCGGCGTCGACGACGACGCCTTCTTCGGCGAGCAGTGGCGATTCCGACGCGCTTCGGCACGCGCCGCGACTCGCCGCGCGCCTCGCCGCGACGCTGCTCCGCGTCGCCGCGCTCGGGCGCGCGGATGATGCCGCGTCGGTGCGCGACACCCTCGTGAAGAAGCGCGAGACGCTGCGGCGCGTCGCGCTCGAGGCGAGACGCGCGCTCGAGGAGGCGGCGGCGCGCCGGCGGCGCTTTTCCGCGCGCTTCTCCGACGACGCGCTCCCCGAGGACCCGTTCGGGACTGGTCGGTCGGCAGAGAAGAAGCGGCACCCCGCCGCCGCGCACGACGAGGTCGCCGTCGGGGTTCCCCGCGACGCGGAACGACTCGCGAACGAAATCGGGGGCGTCGAGGCGGAGGCGTCGGACTCCTCCGCGCGCGCGTCCTCCTTCGACGTCTCGGCGCTGGCGGAGGCGCTGTCGCCGGCGAAGAGCGAGAGCGCCTCCGCCCAGAGCGATCCGGGAAGTCCTCGCGGGGACGACGCGCGACCCGTCTCGGAAATCGCCGCCGCCGCCGCGGGTTTGCGGCGGATGTACGCGGCGCTCGGGGGCGAGGCGAACGACGCCGAGGCGGCGTTTTACGAGCGCTTCGCGCGCGCGCGCGACGAGAATCTTATTAGTAGTATCTAATAGATGTTCGTCTTTAATCAGTGAAGCTACACGAAAGTGACTACTGGCTAGGCTTCGGCTTCGATTACCGCTGGTAGAATGCCGCCGCGCCGGCGCTCCTGTCTTCCCCCGCCGACCAGACGCTGGCGACGCCGTCCCCCCCCCCCGCGCCGAGCGCGACGAGGTTTGGGTGGAACGCCATGCACCGCGGCGCTCCGAACCCGCTCGCTCGGAACACCGTCTTTCCGTTTCTGGCGCCGGAGGCGTTGGGCGCCCCGAAGCAGACGCCCTCCAGGTCCCACAGCTTCACGGGGACGGATCGGTCCGTCGACCCGCTCGCGATGACGCGCGCGTGGTCGTGCGCGACGAGCGAGGTGAGCGTCCGGCGCGCGTCCCGGCGGTGTCCCGTGAGCGTCTCGGCGCGCGCGTCCTCGCCGCCGGAGCCGTCGCGCGCCTCCGCGGCGGCGGAGGCTCGGAAGGCGTCGGCGACGTGGAACGGCTTCGCCGCGTTGCGCAAGTCGCAAAACTTCATCTCGCCGTCGGCGGCGCCCGTCACGACGAGGTTCCCGACAGTGCCGGGCTGGAGCAGGCAGGCCACCACGGGGGCGCGGTGCGTCTGCACGACGGAAAGCAGCCGCGCGGGCGTCCGCAGATCGAAGCTCATCACCGCGCCGTCCAGCGCGCCCGCCATCAGCAGTGCGCCCTCCGCCACGAGGCACGTCCCCGGCGACTGCGTCTGCAGCGACTCCAGGCACAGCTCGCGCGTCATGTCCCAGACGCGGAGCAGCGGCACGGGGCGCGTGTCGCCGCTCGCGTACAGGCAACCGCTCTGCTGCTGCCAGACCACCGCCGCGCGCGACCGCGGCCGGTGATCGCCGACCGAGGCGGAGGCGGCGACGCGGGAGGGTCCCTCTCCGCGCCTTCCCGCGCCGGGAGCCGGGAGACGGGACGACGCCGTCGCGCCCGGAGAGTTCGAAGCGTTCGAAGAGGGCAGCGCGCGGAGCGCCGCCACGAGCGACTCTTGGCCGGGACAGCCGTAGTCGCGCCAGAAGCGCACGCTCCCGTCGGCGCCCGCGGTGAAGAGCACGGCGTCGTCGAGGTCGTTGACTAAGCCGGCGTTGGCGACGACGCGCCCGGGGAGCCCTGCGTCGAAGGCGTGCAGCCTGCGCCCGGTGTCGTAGTCCCAGGTCTGCACCCTCCCGCGCGTGTCCGCCACCGTCGCCGTGGGCGTCAGCGGGTGCAGCGCGATCGCCGAGGGGACCGCGCCGTTCGCGAACGTCTCAATCGTGGAGACGCGCGGGTTCGCGAAGCGAAGCTGGTCCCGTCTCGCGCGCGCCGATCGCGTCGCGCGCTCCTCGGCGACACGGCGACGCGCCAGACGCTTCTCCGGGTCCAGCCGTCGGTGCGTCGGCGCCTCCGCGCCGACGCCGAACGCCTCGTCGTCGTCGTCGTACCCGCCGTCGTGCCCCTGCGCGCCCGCGGGCGGCTCCAGGAGCGACCGCCCGAAGTGCTCGCGGCTCCGAGCGAACGCCCGCGACGCCGGCACCGCGCGCCGCCGCCGCGCCGCCCGCGACGCGCTCGTGAAGGCGCCGGCGCGGGACGACGCGCCGGGGGCCTCGACGCCCGGGGGTGTCGACGGGTCGAGCGCGCGACTCGCGCGCGGCGAGAGACGCGCCGAGTCCGAAGACGCGGAGGGACCCTTATTGTCGCCGCCGCTCCCTCCGGACATCTGCCGCAGCGGCGCGTGCGCGGTGGCGACGCGCTTCATCGCGGCGATACCGCCTCCGCGCGAAAGAGGCGACGAGATCCGCCGCGCCGAACTCGACCGACGCATGTCGGAATCGCCGGTTTCGCCGCCGCCGCCGCCGGCGGCGGTTGCGGCGAGGCTCGAGACGCTCTCGGCGCTCCCCCGCGCGCCGGGCGACCCCAGCAGCCGCGCTGCCGCCATCGAGAGCTTCTGGTGCCAGCTCGGGCTTTTGCCGCCGTGCCCGAAGGGCGACGCGCCCGCGCGCGGCGCGTCGGAGACGTCGCGGTGAAACTGAAAGTCTCCCGGGAAAGACTCTCCGGGAAAGGCGTCCGATCCGGAGACGTCGGCGTCGCCGGAGACGTCGCGCGCCGAGCTCGACGCGCGCGGCGCGCCGGTTCGGGTCGCGCCGAATCGCTCAACGGTCGCAGATGGCGAAGAACCGTCGAGGGACCCACCCGACCCGTCCACCGCTCGCATCGCCTCGCGCCCCACCACCGGCCGCAGCGGCGCGTGGCCGGGGTCGAGCCCCGTGGCCAGCAACGCTCTCTGCGCCGTCACCGCGACGCGCGGCGACGGGTCGCGCGCCAGGTCCGCCAGACGCTCGAGGAGGTGGCGGTACAGACCGCCGCCCACGCGCGCCGCGTCCGCGCTGGCGTACCGCGGAGGACAGTTCGCGGTTTCCGCAGCAGAGGCGTTGTCGCCTTCGTCGCCGTCGCCGTCGCCGATCGATCCGCGAGACGGCTTCTCCGTTCGGACCGCGCCGTCCGACGCGCGCTCCGTCGCGCTCGAGCCGCCGGCGACGCGCGCGTCGTTCCGCGACTGGCCGTTCGCGGACGAGCTCGTCGGCGCCGGGCCCGGGTCCGGCGACTCTGGCGGCGCCACGCTCGGGTCGCGGTACGCCGGCCCGGGCCCGAACGCGGGCTCGAACGGCCCGAGATCGGACGCGGCGTACACGCCAGCGTTCCGTCCCTGGGACCCGGAGAGCCCCGCGAGGCTCCCGGTGGACCCCGCGCTCGCCAGCGACGTGCTCGACCCGAACGCTCCCGCGTGGATCGCGTCGCCGGACGCGCGCGCCGGCGACGGCGGCGAGACCTCCGCGCCGTCCGCGCGACGCTCAGAGCGGGCTCCGAGCGTCTGTCGACGGTCGCCGACGTCCTCGGCATCCTCGTCCAGCGCGCCCATGGACCCGACGGACCCGAAACGCCGGGACCCGACGGATCCTCCTCCGTCGCGCGACGACCGGCTCGACGACCACCGATGGGTCCGCTCCGACGGCGGAGGCTCCGCGAACGCCTCCGCCGCCGCCTGGAACGAGCGCGCGTGCGCGCACGCCAGCCGCCCGAGCGCCGCGGCGGTTTCCGCGCGGACGGAGGGCGACGCGTCCGTGACCCCGGGGAGGATCTGACACGCCACCGCGCGCTCGGCGGCGGCGCGCGCGGAACGCGCGACGGACGCGGCGTCGTTCGGCGTACGCGCCGACTCCGGCGCGCGTTCGTCCGCGCGCGGCGATCCCCCTTCGCCGCCGTCGCCGTCGCCGTCGACGGAAGAAGAGCGCCCGCGGTCGCGCGGAGGATTCGGTTCGGGTTCGTCCGCGCCCGACTCGCCCTCTTCGGGCACGTACACCAGCGCGCCCAGCGCGTAAACCGCCGCGGCGCGCGCGTCCGGCGTCGGGTGACCCATCAGAGACGCCACGGCGTCCGGCGCTTGGCTCGCAAACGCCTCGCTCTGCGCGTCACGCGCGTTCTCCCAGAGTTTGCCGAGGCAGAGGCACAGCCAGCGGACGAGCAAGGGCGAGCCGCTCGGGCCGACCGACGCGGCGGGCGCGAGGCGCGCGAGGCATATTTTGGCGACGCCGCTCGCCGCGCACGCCGCCTGGCCCTTGGGGTGGCCGTCGCACACCGCCGCCAGCACGAACGCCGCCATCGCTCTTTCCTCGCTGGGCGTGTCCGGCGCGTCCAGGAAGCGCGCGAAGTAGGCGTGCCCGCCGTCCTTCACCAGGTCCGCCTGGCACGACGCGTCCAGGGCGAGAATTTTCGTCCAGATGAACACGAGAATCTGTCGCAGATCCGGCGCGGTGGTCTGCAGGAGCTTCAGCACGTACGGGAAGATACCCACGGACAGCGCCAGGTCTACCGCCCACGGGCCCATGTCCAGGAACCGCCCGAGCAGCACCAGCGCGCGCAGGCGGTGCGATTGGCTCAGCAGAACTTGCAGCACGATGGGGAGCTGCTCCGGCGGAGGCTTACGCGCGCTCCCGCGCTCGAGCCACACCTCGAACGCGGTGAGTTGCTCGGTGAAGAACGGCGAGGGCGCAAACTCCGCCGCGGCTCCGGCGCCGTTCGCGCCCGTGCCGTCGTCGCCGTTCAGCAAGCCGGGCATCTGCAGCAAGCACGTCTCGACCGCGGCGTCCCAGGCGTGCCACATGGGGTGCTGGTACGTGGGGGGCATCGCGGGGCACGACACGGGCGCGCAGTTGGACGCGCGCATCACGCGCTCCGCTAACAGAAAGTTCCGGAAGAGCGACGCGACGAGAAGGTCCTGTCTGAACAGCCGCTGGAACAGCGGTCGCGGCAGCGCGTTCCACGCGATGGTGTCCGTCACCGCGGTGAAGATCCAGTTCAGCTCCCCGAGCGGCGTCTTGCGGTTGTTCTGCTGGCCGGGGATCTTGTCGATGAGCGACGCGTCCACGCCGTCGCGCCGCAACACCGAGCGCGTGCAGAACCACTGCAGCGCGATCTTGATCGGGGTGGTCAAACACGCCGAGAAGACGTCCGCGGGAAGCTCCGCGCTCTGCGGCAGCGTCTCGTCCGCGCCGCACGCCGCCAGCAGAATCACCTCGGACATGCCCGCGCCGAGAGGCATCGCGCCGCCCATCGTCGCGTCCGCGCGCGCCGCCACGGCGGCGACGCTCGGAGACGTCGCGAACGTTCGCGTCGCGGCGGAGCTCTCGGAGGCGTCGACGGAGCCGTCGCCTCCGCCCGCGTCGTTGCTCGTCGGCCAGCGCGGCGGGTCCGTCGCGGGCGACTCCGCTTCGCCGCTCGCGGCGGCGACGGGCGACTGCCCGGACTGTCCGCGCGCGGACGTCTGCGCCCCGCTCGGCTTGGCCAATCCCCCCCTCTGCGCGAGCTGCAGGAACGCGTCGACGAGCACGCCGGCGCCTCCGCAGTCGAAGACGTAGATGGCGGGGTTTCCGGTCCAGCTCTGCAGGTCGTACACCGAGAGCGGGATGTACTGCGTGTAGCTCTTGTTGAACACCCATATCTCGCCGTTTGCGGTCGGTCTCGGAACGCCGTGGCCGTTGTAGTGCAGGAGCACGCGTTCGTTCCGCGCGTTCCGGCGGCAGGACTGGCACAGCTTCTTCACGTCCTCCACGGTCGGGTCGAGCTGCGTCTTGTACTTGGCGCGCGGCTGCCATCGCTCGTACTGCGCCTGCAGCGCCTTTCCGATCGCCTCCAGCGCCTTCGCGGGCGGCATCGCGAGCGGGTTGATCCAGCACTCCGCGCGCGCGCACGGGGAGATCTTGAGCACGTCCGGCGGGTCGACGCCGATGTTCAGGCACATCACCAGAGCCACGGACGTGGTCTTCATGCGTTCCTTCATGCGCCAGCGCGAAACCTCCGCGGCGTGCTGGATTGTGCTCGCGGTGCCCGCGCTAGAGCTGAGGCACACCTCCGCGGCCTCGTGCCTGTCCTCGCAGAAGAACAGCGGGTAGAGCGACAGTTGCGTCTCCGGGGACATGGCGTGCATCGCGCCCCCGCCCGGGCCGTGCACGGAGTTCTCGCGAGACTGCGTCAGCTCCGCGGGGGACTGCCGCTCGCGCGTCCCGTCCTCGCTGCTCCGAGGCGACCGCTCAGCGTCGAAGGGACGCAGATGCTGCTGGTGCGACCGCAGGGGGGACACGGGGGGGTCCATCGCGACCGAGGCGACCGCCTGTTGTTGTTGGTTCGCGATTTCGGCTTCCATCCAGATCCCTACGCGCGACACCCGCGAGCCCACCCTCCTCAAGCTTCTCGCGTCACCACGACCGAGCCACCTCGGTCCCGCCTCGTATCGTCGGCCTCGAAGGGACGCGCGCGCGAGAGGCCTCCCTCCGACGCTCCACGCGCGCGTGCCTACGACGCCGAGGCGCGTCGAGAACAAGGTTTTCCGCGACTGCAGGGGGGTTTTCGCGCGAGATTATTGTGAGATTCTTCAGTGTTGCGGATGTTCGTCAAAATACATACATAAGATTTAGTCTGCAAAAAGTGAGGTTCCGCGCAGGGGCGGCACGACCCAAGGCGCGCCGGCGCCCGGTGGCCGCCCAAGCGCGCCCGCGCGCGCGAACGCCGCCTGGTGCTCGTCGTACCACCGCCACCACCACCACGAGGCCCACGCGCGCCGCGCCGCCCAGGCGGGATCGGACCGGGCGCCGGCCCGCGTCGCGTCCTCCTCCTCCTCCTCGAACGTCGGCGCGAAAAAGTCGTCGGCGTCGTGTCGCGCCTCCGAAACGAACGGTCCTCGTTCCCTTTGTTCCCACGCCCCCCACGCCTCTTCCTCTTTCGTGACAAACCCCCGCTCCGCCGCCCCCGCCTCCGCCGCCGCCGCCTCCGCCTCCGCCGCCGCCGCCGCCTCCGCGGCGGCGGCGGCGCCGGCGCGCGCCAGCGCCTCCGCCTTTTCGGCGTCGCGCGCGTCCAGGTCGTGCGCGTACCAGTCCCGCGGCACGGGCGCGTCGCCGTCCGGCAGCGCGCGCAGGTCGTGGTTGGTGTGTTCCAGGAGGCGCCGCAAGGCATCCAACTCGGCGGCGTCCAGAAACGCGACGCTCATGGCGTTGGCGCCGAAGCGCCCGGCGCGCCCTACGCGGTGCGCGTACGTCGCGGCGTCCGCGGGGACGTCCAGGTGCGCCACCAGGTTGACGCGCTCGAGGTCGACGCCGCGGCTGGTCAGGTCCGTGGACACCAGCACGCGCAGCTCGAAGTCGCGCATGCGCCGCATGGTGTCGAAGCGCTCCGCCTGCGGCGTCGCGCCGCTGACGAAGCCCGCCACGACGCCGCTCCGCTCGATGCGCCGCCGCAGCGCTTCGCCGCGCGCCGCGCGCCGCACGAACACCACGCACTGGTGGAACGCGACGCGTCGGAACGCGCGCAGGAGCGCTTCGTCCTTCTCGTCCTCGCCGCCTTCGCGCACGAGCGAGAAGAACTGTCGCACCGCGAGCAGACCGGACGTGGCGTGCGTGCACAGCTCGACGCGACGCGGGTCGATCGTCATCGACTCGACCCTCGCGACGGTCTCGGGCGGATACGTCGCCGAAAACGCCAGCGTCTGCGGCGCCCGTCTCTCGCGACGTCGAGAGACGTCGCGGACAAACGCGCACGCGGCTTCGGAAGCGTTCGTTCGTGTCGCGCGAGTCGTCGCCGTGTCTGGAGCTGGAGCGGTCGTCGCGAGTGGTCTCTCGAGCGTTTCCCGAGAGGACGCCATGGCGTGAAGGAACATCACGTCGGCTTCGAATGAGCCGCGCGTCAGGGCATCCGCCTCGTCCAGCACGAAGAGCCGCGTCTCGTCCGCGCGCAAAGAGCCCTCTTCCAGGAGCTGGCGCAGTCTTCCCGGCGTGCCGACGACGACGTGCGCGCCCGTCGCCAAAGCGGCGCGGTCCGCCTCGACGCGCACGCCGCCGACGGCGAGGTGCAGTCGCAGCGGGTTCGGGCCGTCCGCGAACCCGGACGCCTCCGCGAGACGAGTCAGCGTCGCGTGCGACTGCTGCGCCACCTCCCTGGTCGGCGCCACGACGAGCGCCTGCGTCGGCGCGCCGGCGCGGTCGACGCGCTCGAGCAGGATGGCGCCGAACGTGATGGTCTTGCCCGTGCCGCTCTTGGCCTGGACCACCAGGTCCGCGCCCGCGCGGCCGAGGGGGATGGCCGCGCGCTGCACGGGAGAGGGCGTGTGGAGCCCGCATTTGCGCAGGCCGCGAACCAGCGCGTCGGAGAGCTGCAAGTCCGCGAACGTCAGGTCCTCGTCCAGGGTCACGTCCTCGGACCGCGCGCGCTCCACGCGGGGCATGGGGGGGCGCGCGCCGCCTCCGCGCCGACCGCCGTCCCGGCTGCGCCGCGCGACGAAGCAGTGCCGAGAGCGCGGAAGGAAATCTTGGGAAAAACGAAAAACAAACCACGACGCCGATGCCCACGACACGCGCAGTGCGGAGCGCGCGCGATGGGGTTGTTCGACGACCTCCCGTCGGCGAAGCGGGACGCGCCGGAGACCGCGCGGGACGACTCCCCCGCGGCCAAACGCGCGGCCGCGGCGGAGACGGACGCCGACCGAGTGGACGCGCGTTCGTCGGATCCGGCGACGCGCGGAGCCGACCCGGCGCGGACGGACGGAGCGCGGAACCCCGTCGGTTCCGCGACGGCCGCGAGCCACGCCGAGGCGCTGGAGCGTCTCGCCGCGCACATCGCCAAGCCCGCGAAGTTCAAGCGCGCGAGCGCGCTCGCGGCAGAGCTCATGCGGTCCGGCGAGCTCGAGCGTCGGCACGGCAAAGCGGTCTTCGCCATCCTCGCCGCCGCGATGACGCCCCCGGCGCGCGCGTCGGACCCCCGGAGCCGCTTCGAGTACCGCGACTTGTTCGCGGCGGCGGAGCGCTGCGCCGCGGAGGGCGTGCTGAACGCGAAGCACGAGAAGCGACTCGCGGTGTACTCGGTGTACGTCCACCTGGTCAACCGCGCGTTCACGGATGACGCGTTCGAGTTTGCGCGCTTCGCTGCGGAGACGGCGGCGCGCGTCGCCGCGCTCCCGCCGTACGAGCCCGAGCCCGCGCCGGAGCCGGAGACCCGGGACGCGCCGGCCGCCGCGTCGGGAACCTCGGGAAAAGACGCACCCTCGGGGAACGCCTCACCGGGCGCGCTCGAAGCGCGGACGCGGGCGCTTCAGATGCGCCGGGCGGAGTTCGCCGCCGACCTGGACGACTGGCGGGTCCGCGACGAGACTCGCGACGCGTTGCTCGTCGCCGTCGAGAGCGCGTTCGCGAGGTACCGCCTCGCGTGGGCGCAGAGCACCGTGGACGTGCTGATGGATAAGGTGGACGCCCTCGAGCGCGAGTGCGCGAGGTTCGGGCCGGGCCAGCGCGCGCGGTTCGCCGCGGCGCGCGACGCGGCGCGCGCCGCGCGCGACGCGCGGCGCGCCGG
>MDSV01133200.1_pt1 | contig 18937 bp, 15 predicted proteins | sample 810851 | NCBI WGS metagenome assembly MDSV01 (sample SAMN05326640, study PRJNA326480) | marine metagenome | isolation source: seawater | place: Atlantic Ocean: North East | collected 2012 | reverse complement strand
TTAAAACCAATGCTTTCATTATCAAATGCTTTTGAAAAAAATGATATGAAGATTTTTTTAAGTAAAATCTGCAATTTTTTAAATAACAAAAATTTAAATATAGAACTTTCTTCAGAGCCAAAAATTGATGGAATATCAGCATCATTAACTTATAAAGATGGATTATTGGTCAAAGGTTTATCAAGAGGGGACGGAATTATAGGAGAGGATATTTTACAGAATTTAATGACGATCAGAGGTATTCCAAAAAAAATTTCTGATAAAAGTGTACCTAAAATTCTTGAAATAAGAGGAGAAGTTTATATAGGAAAAAAAGATTTTGAAAAAATCAAAGATAATTTTGCGAATCCTAGAAATGCTGCCGGAGGATCATTAAGGCAAAAAGACTCAACCAAAACATCAAAAATACCACTAAAGTATTTTGCTTATGGGTTTGGCGTTATTGAACCAATGATATTTAAAACTCAATCAGAATTTATTAATAAAATTAAACAATGGGGATTTTCTGTTAATCCAAACAATCATGTAGTTAAAGGCTTAGATCAAATTGAAAAACAACATAATTTTGTAGAAGAGGCAAGATCATCATTTGATTATGATATTGACGGTTTAGTTTATAAAGTTAATAGTTTAGAGTTACAATCTAGATTAGGTAACACTTCTAATTCACCAAGATGGGCCACTGCTTATAAGTTTTCATCAGAAAAAGCTACCACAAAAATTAAAGATATAATAATTCAAGTTGGTAGAACAGGAGCAATAACTCCAGTTGCAAAAGTTGAACCAGTTACTGTTGGGGGCGTAGTTGTTTCTAATGCAACATTGCATAATGAAGACGAGATAAATAGAAAAGATATACGTATTGGTGATACTATTACTATTCAAAGAGCAGGAGATGTTATTCCACAAGTAGTCTCCGTTGATAAATCTAAAAGACAAATGAATAGTATAAAATATATTTTTCCAGAAAAGTGTCTTTGTGGTTCTAAAACAAAAAAAGAAATTAGTACTTCAACTAATAAAGAAGATGCAGTACGAAGATGTTTAAAGGGATATGATTGTAGTTTTATAGCACGAGAAAAATTAAAACATATTGTTTCTAAAGAAGCATTTAATATTGATGGTCTTGGAAAAAAAGTTATTGATCATTTTTGGGATTTAAAATTAATCAAATCTCCAGCTGATATTTTTAAATTAGATTATGAGAAAATAAGAAATTTAGAAGGTTGGGGTGATCTTTCAATAAAGAATCTAAAAAAAGCAATAGATAATGCAAAAGTTATATCATTGAATCGTTTTATTTATTCAATCGGAATAAGACATATTGGACAAGAAAATGCAAAAATTTTATCTAGTTTTTTTACATCCTCAGAAAAATTTTCACATTTATTAATTCAAAATAAAAGAAAAGAAATTTTAAAAAATTTAGAAGAATTAGATGGTATAGGAGGAACTCAGATTAAATCAATTGAAAATTTTTTCCTAGATAAAAAAAATATAAGTGTAGTTCAATCGTTAATTGAAGTTTTAAAAATAAAAGATTTTAAAAGATTTAATAAAAGAGGACAATTTAGTAATAAAAATTTAATGTTTACAGGTGGTTTTAAAAAAATGAGCAGATCAGAAGCTAAAACTTTAACAGAAGATCAAGGAGGTAAAGTTTTAGGCACAATATCTAAAAAATTAGATTTATTGATAGTTGGAGAGTCGAAACCAACAAAAAAGAAGATAATTAAAGCAAAAGAGTTAAAAATAAAGATTATACATGAAAGAGATTGGTATAAATTATTAAATATTTGAACAAGAATTTTTTAACTGAATTAATTCAGATTTATTCATAAATTTTTTTAAATTATTAAAAACTTTTTTATGATAATTATTTAACCATGTAGTTTCATGTTTAGTTAAAAGTTTTTTTTGAATCAGAGATTTATCAATTGGCGCTAAGGTAAGGTTATCAAATTTATAATTTTTTTTTATTTTTTTTACCCTGATCAAATTTTCAATTCTAATACCAAATTTACCACTTTCATAGTATCCAGGTTCATTTGAAACTATCATCCCCTCCTTAAGTTTTACATTATTACCCTTTGATATTGCATGAGGTCCCTCATGGACATTTAAGAAATAACCAACTCCATGTCCAGTTCCATGTGCGTAGGTAAGGTTAATTCTTTTAAGTGGTTTTCTTGCAACAGAATCTATTTTTGATCCACTTGAGTTTTTATTTAATTTATAACTTGATACTGCTATGTGTCCTTTTAAAACTCTAGTAAAAATATTTTTTATTCTTGGTTGATTATTATTAAGCGAAATAGTTCTCGTAACGTCAGTGGTACCAAAATTATATTGACCTCCAGAATCAACCAAATATATGTCTCCTTTTTTAAGAATTCGGTTACTTTTTTGTGTAGCTTTATAATGAATAATTGCACCATTAGGACCAGAACCAGATATTGTTGGAAAACTTAATGATTTGAAAGTTTTATTATTTTTCCTAAATTTAAGTAATTTTTCTTGTGCACTTATTTCGCTAATTTTTTTATTTTGAAAATTATTTTTTACCCAAAATAGAAATTTAGTCAAAGCAGCACCATCATATATATGTGATTTAATTATATTATTAATTTCTATTTTATTTTTAATAGATTTGAGAAAATATATTGGATCTTGTTTTTCAAGAACTATATTATTTTTTATTATTATATTTTTTAAAAAAACTGAACATGAAGAGTTATCGATTTGAACTATATTGTTTTTAGTTTTTAAAAGAAATTTTTCAATATATTTAATATCTATAATTACAACATTATTTAATTTTTTTTTTAATTTTTTATTAATTTTTTTAAGGTCACAAAAAAAATAAACTTTATTTTTATTACTCAAAATTAAATAGCTATTTGGAATTGGTGTAAATTCTGAATCAGAACCTCTTAAATTTAATAGCCAAGCTACATTTTCAGGTGCCGTAACAAACTGCAAATTAGCTTTATTTTTATATAATAATGTTAAAATTTTTTTAATTTTAATTTTTGAACTTTGACCTGAATCTTTATCATTTAACTTATAAAATTTATTATTTTTTTGAATTTTTTTATTTTGCCAAATATTACTAACTAGGTTCTTATTCAGTGGTATTAAATTAAAATTAGATTTTTTAAATAGTTTATTAAGCATAAGATGAGTATGTAATTTAGGGTCAAAACCTATAGACAGATTTTTATTTTTTAATATATTATTTGGAAGTTTATTAGGTATTGTAATAACTTCAAATTTTTTTCCACTTTGTATTTTAGCCTGAAGCGTATAACGGCCATCTACAAATAAATAATTTTTTTTTTTTAGTATTAAAGCAAAACCATAAGAACCTGAAAAATTAGATATAAATTTTAAATTATCCTTAAACTCAGGAACATACTCTCCAAAAAATTCATCATTTTTTGGAATAATATAACCGTCAATCTTATTAACTTTAAAAAGTTTCTTTAATTTATTTAACTTATTCATTTAATTCTTTTCATTTTTTTTTGAAGCCTTGCGTAACCTGGACTTCTTACACCTTCACCATAGTCAATATCCTGATTAAAGAAAAAATCTTCATTATTTTGTTCTTTTATTTCTACTTTTTTGATATTTTCATCAGGTAATTCATCAATAAATCTTGATGCAAGGGAATCTACCCAATCCCCCCGATACATCCTACTCATTACAAAAGATATAAAAGATTCTTTTTTGGCTCTAGTCAAACCGACATAGGCGAGACGTCTTTCTTCTTCTAAGGCTAGATCACCTTTTTCTTCAAGTGATTTTTGATGAGGAAACAAACCTTCTTCCCATCCAGGTAAAAAAACAACATCAAATTCTAAACCCTTGGCAGCGTGCATTGTCATTAAATTAACTTTTTCTCCGTCCCAATCTTGATCTATTGAAGTTGCAAGCGCAACATGCTCTAAGAAACCTTGTATGTTTTCAAAATCTTGCATCCCTCTAATTAATTCTTTTATATTTTCCAACCTTCCTTCACTTTCTAAATCTTTTTTATCTTTTAGCATTTGAGAGTAGCCTGATTCATCAAGTATAATCTCCATTAATTCATAATGTTTTTTTTCTTTTGAATCTAATCTCCATTTTTTAAAAAGATTTAGTATTTGTATTAATCCGAACTTTGCTTTTGGTTTGATTTTATTTGATTGAATAAGATCAATAGCAGAATCTTCTAAAGATTTTTTATTTTTCCTACCATAATCGTGTAGTTGTTTTAACGTACTATCACCAATAGCTCTTTTTGGAGTATTAATTATTCTTTCAAAAGCTAAATCATCATTTTTTTGATTAACTATTCTTAAAAAAGCTACTCCATCTTTTATTTCCGCTCTTTCATAAAATTTTGTTCCACCAACTACTCGATAACCCATTCCAATCTTCAAAAATCTTTCTTCAAACTCTCTAGTTTGAAAAATTGCTCTAACCAAAATAGATATATTATTTAAAGAATATTTTTTCTTTAGCTTATTTTCTATTATATCACTAATGTTAGTAGCCTCATCCCTGCCATTTTTGTAACAAGATAAATTTACCGGATCACCATCTTTACTATCAGTCCAAAGTTTTTTACCTAATCTATCACTATTTTTTGAAATTAGCCCTGAAGCTGCACTTAAAATATTTTGAGTAGATCTGTAATTTTGTTCCAACTTTATAATTTTTGTATTTTTATATGTTTTGCTAAAATCTAAAAAATTTCTTATTTCAGCACCTCTCCAGCTATAAATAGATTGATCATCATCACCAACGCAGCATATATTATTTCTTTTTTGTGCTAATAAATTAAGCCATTTACTTTGAATATAATTTGAATCTTGATATTCATCGACCAAAATATATTTAAAATTATTTAAATATAATTCGAGTATATCTTTATTTTTTTCAAACATTGTAACACATAGTAAAATTAGATCTCCAAAGTCGCATGAATTTAAAATTTTAAGTCTTTCCTGGTAAAATTTATAAACGCTTAATATTGCCCTTTCCATGGGTATACTTTTCTTTGCTATCACATTTTCAGGAAGCAATCCTTTATTTTTCCACTGGTTTATGAAAGATAAAACAAATTTAGGAGATAACTTTTTAATATCTATATTTTCAGCCTTACATATATTTTTTATTAATCGTAATTGGTCCTCTGCATCTATAATTGTAAATCTTGAATTCAATCCAACGGCCTCAGCGTGTCTACGTAATAGTTTAGCACATACAGAGTGAAATGTGCCTAGCCATGGTAAAGATTTTATTTTTTCATTTAAAGAATTTGCTATTCTATTTTGCATTTCTCTTGCTGCTTTGTTGGTAAATGTGACGCAAAGAATTTGGTTAGGCCAGGCTTTTTTTTGCTTAATTATATATGCAACTCTAGACGTTAAAACTTTTGTTTTTCCAGATCCTGCGCCAGCTACTACCAAACATGGACCATCAGGATTTATGATAGCTTCCATTTGGTTTTTATTTAGGTTGCTTAAATAATTTTTTTTGATAGTTTTCATAAAAATATTATTTGGATATTCTAAATTACAATTAAAAATCAAGTTAAATGAAATTTTTCAATTATAAAAGATATAAGTTTTCCACAATTTTTAAAAATATCAATTTTAAAAGATATAATTTTCAAAAAATTTTTAAATATATTAACTTTAGACGTTTTAATATCTTAAGATTTTTCAAATATATTGACCCTAATAACTATAATTATTCAAAAATTTATAAATATATTAACCTCAGAAACTATAATTACTCAAAACTGTATAGGTTTATTAATTTAAAAAATTATAGGTATGCTTTAATTTTTACTCCTGTAATTATTTTATCATCAATTTTTATTTATTTAAGTATACCTATCTTTTATGAGTTTGATAAATTAAAAATAGAAAGTTTAATATGCAAAGGCTTAAAAGTTAATTGTTCTATAGAGGGAAAAATAAAGTATAGTTTTTTACCTTCGCCTAGAATTAAATTAAATAACTTTGTAATTAAAGATTTATCAAAAAATAATAAAACTTTAGCTAATATTAAAAATGTTGATATAAAAATTTCTTTAAAAAATCTCCAAAATAAAAGAAAAATTTATTATAAAAACATAAACTTGAAAAATGGTGAAATTAATTTAGATCTAAAAAATTTAAAAAAGTATAAAAATATTCTTCAGACTAAATTTTATCTGAAAAAAATAAATTTAAAAAAAATCGAAATAAATTTTTTAGATGGTGATAAAGATATAGCAAAAATTAAAGATACTGTAATAAAATATAAATCTAAAAATAAAATTGATAAAGTAAATATAAAAGGTGATTTCTTAGGAGATGTAATTATAATTAATTTAAAAAATAATAGGAATTTAAATGAAGCTTTATCAACTTTAAAGATTAAATTTGCAAATTCAAAAATATCTTCAAAAATAGATATAATAGGAAAAAATGAAGGTAACGACTTTACTACAGGAAATTTTTCAATAAAAAAAGATAAAAGTAAATTGATAGCAATTTTCAATTATAAAAATGATCAAATTGTAATTAAAAAAGGAAATATAAGAAATATTTTTTTAGAAGGTAAATTTACAGGTTTGATAAAAATTTTACCTTATTTTAATTTTGATTTAGATCTAAATCTAGATATTTTTAATTTTAATAAACTATCGTCTATTCTTACTAATTTGAATAATGAAAGTAGAAAAAAATTATTTAATATAAATGAAAAAATAAATGGTGGAGTTTCTATCTCAGCAGATAAAATATATTCCAGACACAGTTTATTCGAATCTTTTGAATCAAGATTTAAATTTATGAATGGTGATATTTTTGTTGAACAAGTATTATTAAGTTTAGGTAATTTGGGAGCAGCTGATTTATCGGGAGTAATTAAAAATGATAGTAAGTTTATTAATTTTAAATTTGAAAATAATTTGTTCATAGATAATTTAAAAAAATTTTATAATAAATTTGGTGTTTATAATAAACCTCAACCTAAACTGCCAGGTAGTTTATTTGTTTCAGGTAATTTTGATTTACTTAATTTAAATTTGAGATTACATGAAATAGCTAATGAAAAAAAAGTTTTTAAAGATGAACTTGATTATTATGAAAAAGAATTTAATAATATTTTTTTAGAAGATGGTTACAAAACACTATTAAATTATATTAGTTTAAAGAAATTTGTAAAATTAATTTCAGATGATTAAAGTAAAAGTATATTATCTGGGACTTACCATCTTTTTAGGATCAACTATTTTTTCATATTCTTTTTCAGTCACTAGTCCTGATTTTATCGCTTCCTCTTTTAATGTCGTTCCGTTTTTATAAGCAATTTTAGCTATCTTCGAAGCATTATCGTAACCGATCTTTGGAGAAAGTGCGGTTACAAGCATTAATGAGTTATCTAAAAGACTTTTGATTCTTTTTTTATCTGCCTTTAAACCTTTGACACAGTAATTGGAAAAACTTTTTGAAGAATCTGCCATTATATGGATTGATTGTAATATATTATGAATAATTAAAGGTTTAAAAACATTTAATTCGAAATGTCCATGTGAACCTGCCATTGTAATACCATTGTGGTTTCCAATTACTTTTACACAAACCATAGTTACAGCTTCACATTGCGTAGGATTGATTTTTCCTGGCATTATAGATGAGCCAGGTTCGTTTTCTGGCAAAATAAGCTCTCCATAACCAGCTCTTGGGCCTGATCCTAAAAATCTAATATCGTTGGCTATTTTCATTAAACAAACAGCTGTTGTATTCATAGTTCCAGAAAAGTTAACAATCGCATCATGAGAAGCTAGTGCAGCAAATTTATTTGGCGCTGGTTTAAAAGGAAGCTTAGTAATTTTTTTTATTTCATTGATAATTTTCTTATCAAAACCTTTTTTAGTATTTAATCCTGTACCTACTGCGGTTCCACCTTGAGCCAAAAAATATATTTCATCAAGCGCTGATTCTATTCTTTTAATACATTTATTCAATTGTGCGTGATAACCAGAAAATTCTTGACCCAAGGTAATAGGAGTAGCATCTTGAAGATGCGTTCGACCAATTTTTATAATTTTATTAAATTCTTTAGATTTTTTTTTTAATTCTAAATTCAGTAATTTAAGAGATGGCAATAACTTACCTTTAGTTCTAATAGCTATTGCCATATGCATAGCTGTAGGAAAAACATCATTTGTTGATTGGGATTTATTAACGTGGTCATTTGGATGTACTGGTTTTTTACTTCCTAATTTTCCACCCAATATTTCATTTGCTCTATTTGCTATTACTTCGTTAACATTCATATTAGTTTGCGTTCCAGATCCAGTCTGCCAAACTTTGAGAGGAAAATGTTCATTAAGCTTTCCTAAAATTATCTCATTTGCAGCTTTAATAATTGCTTTACTAGTTTTATTATCAATATCCTTACTTTTTACATGTACTATTGCAGCAGCTTTTTTTATCATTGCAATTGATTTAAAAACAATAGGCCTTACTAAAAAATCACCAATATCAAAATGTTTGTTAGATCTTTGGGTAGAAGCCCCCCAGTATTTGTCACTAGGCACCTTTATACTTCCAAGGCTATCATATTCTTTTCTAAATTTCATATATTATGATTAATAATATATATTAGACTTTTTTAAGGCAACATTTAATTAGCACTTTATTGGTTATGATTTCAGACTATAATAAAAATTCAAAAAATCCACCACAAAGTCAAATAGAATTAATTTTAAAACTATTTAATTCAAAAAATTTTTTAGAAGCAAAGAAAGAAATTAATAAACAAATTATAAAAAATCCTGATTCATATATTTTATATAATATTCTCGGAGGAATTTTTTCTGAACAAGAACAACTTTTGCAAGCTATTGAAAATTATAAAAAATCCTTAAAACTTAAACCTGATTACCCAGAAGCATTTAATAATTTAGGTATTGCTTTTGATAAATTAAATAAGGCAGATGAAGCTATATATAATTATAAAAAAGCAATTAGTTTAAAAAAAGATTTTGCTGTAGCTTACAACAATTTAGGTAATGCTTTGCTTAATATTAGAAAAATAAAAGAATCTATACAAAGTTATAAAGAAGCAATAAATATTAACTCAAATTATCATGAAGCTTATAATGGTTTGGGAGATGCATATAGAGTTCTTGGAGATAAAAAAAACGCTATAAAAAGTTTTGAGAAAGCCACAAAGATTAATCCCAACTATGCGACTGCATATAATAACCTTGGATTGATTTTGGATGAGACTTCAATGTTTTATGAAGCATTATCATGCTATAAAAAGGCTTTAAGTATTAATCCTAACGATGAAAAATATCATAATAATTTAGGTAACTTACTGAGTAGTTTAGGAAAATATGATGAAGCCACAAAAGCATTTAATAAAGCTATAGAAATTCAACCACGATTTGCAAAAGCATATAGCAATCTTTTATTAAATTTAAATTATAAATTAAATTTTGATCTAAAATTTTACCTATCTGTATCTAAAAAATTTAGATTAAACTGCATGGAGAAAAAAGAAAAATTATCTTTTTCATACCAATTTGATAAAAAACCTAAAATACTTAAACTCGGATTAATATCTTCAGATTTTGGAAATCATCCTAGTGGTTATTTTTCATTAAGCACTTTAAGGGAATTAAAGAAAAAGAATTTTGATTTAATTGCATATTCAAATCTTGACCGAAATGATGATTTGTCTCCAAGTTTTAGAAAACTTTTTTCAAAATGGCATTCTATTGAAAATAAAAAAGACGATGAAGTCATAAAACAAATCTTAGATGATGGAATTCATATTTTAATAGATATGCAAGGTCATTCAGGAAATAATAGGTTACCAATATTTATGTATAAGGCTGCACCAATTCAAGCTACTTGGCATAATCAAGGGTCTACCGGAATTCCTGAAATTGATTATACAATTGGCAATCCATATATTATGCCACAAAATGAAGATAATCATTGGATAGAAAAAGTATTTCGACTTCCAAATACATCACAATGTTTTACCCCTCCAGTATTTGATGTTCAAATAAATGACCTTCCTTTTATAAAGAATAAGTTCATAACTTTTGGAAGTTTGAATAAGTTAACTAAAATTAACGAGGACGTAATAGCTCTATGGTCTAAAGTTTTGTCATCCATTCCTAATTCAAAACTAATTCTAAAAACAAAAAATTTAGATAATAAAAACGTAAAAGAAGATATAATTAATAAATTTAAAAAAAATAATATAAGCTCTAATCAAATAGTTTTGTTTGGGGAGTCTAAAACAAGAGAAGAGTTGCTAAAAGTATATAATAATGTGGATATTAGTTTAGATACATTTCCTTTCCAAGGTTTTACAACTTCCTACGAATCAGTTTGGATGGGAGTTCCTTTGTTAACTCTTAAAGGAAATAGAATGCTCTTCCATTCTGGAGAGTGTATAAATTCAAATTTAGGAATGTCTGATTGGATAGCAAAAAATAATAATGATTATATTTCTAAAGCATTAGAATTTTCTTCAAATATTAAAGAACTTATTAAAATTAGAAAAAATTTGCGTAAAACAGCATTAAATTCACCGTTATGTGATTCAGAAAATTTTGGAATACAATTTAGTAAAATGTTGTGGGAAATGTGGAATAATTTCGACAAAAAAAATAATTTTTAAATGATCTATCTATAATTTTATAAGAAAAGCCATAAAATTATTGATACTACAGCAATAAAGCAGATTAAGACACGAACATTAAACATATAATTTTTAATTTCAGGAGAGGATGTAGAATTTTTCTTTTTACCTGCAGCTAATGAAATAACTACATAAAAAGTTAAAAGAAGAGAAAGTATTGTGACTAGGATCCAAAATTTACTAAGCATATACAGAGTTTATTAAAAAGGTCTATTTTTTCCTCTTCTGTTATTTTTTTTATTTATAAACTTAAATGAATATTTTGATTTCTTTCTATTTTTATTTTTAAAATTTTTTGATTTAGAGCTAAACCTCTTTTTTCTTTTTGATCTATCGTAATTTTTTGAATGACCAAAATAATTTTCTTTATAAGAATTATTTTTACCATTTCCACGTTGTTTAAATCTTGAAAATTTATTTTTTCTTTTATACCTAGATTTTTTAAAAGAATTAAATTCTTGTTTTGCATTAGGGTTAATTAATTTTTGAATTTCGTTCCACATTTGTCTATCATTAGGAGTAATAAAAGTAAGTGCACAACCCTCAGCACCAGCTCTTGCTGTTCTTCCAATTCTATGAATAAAATCTTCCGGCACTTGTGGTAAGTGATAATTAATAACATGCTGAATAGAAGGCACATCTAATCCTCTTGCTGCTAACTCAGTGCTAACCAAAATTCGAATTTTTCCAGCTCTAAAAGCGATTAGTGTTCTTTGTCTTTTAGATTGTCTTAAATTTCCATGCATACAATCACAAGAGTGACCATCATCACGAAGACGTTCTACCATTTTGTCAGCATTACGTTTAGTTTTAACAAAAAGTAAAATAGAACCTTTTCTATTATACAATTGCTCTAGTAATATATCGTATTTATTACCTTCACTTACTTGCATAATCTCTTGCTTAATTTTTGTGATTGGAGTTGTTGTTGACCCAACTCTTATCCTGACTGGTAAATTCAAATATCTTTCTGCAATTCTAATAATATTTTGAGGTAATGTTGCTGAAAATAATAAAGTTTGATGTTTTTTAGGAACATACTTTAATATTTGTTCAATTTGTGGAGCGAACCCCATATCTAACATTCTATCAGTTTCATCAAGAACTAAAAAATAGGTATTGTTTATTTTTAGGCTATTTCTTTTAAGATGGTCATTTAGTCTTCCAGGTGTTCCAATAATTAATCTCGGTCTTCTTCTAAGTTGTTTTAATTGTTTTTGCATAGACTCTCCACCAATAAGTGTAGCTGACTTAATATTCATTATAGGCTCTATTAAGCCTTCAAGAACTTCACCAACTTGAACAGCTAATTCACGAGTAGGACAAATAATTAAAGCGCTACTAATTTTATCAACTAGTAATTTATTTAAACACGCTATTCCGTAACAAAGAGTTTTTCCTGTTCCTGTTTGTGCTGTTCCTAAAATATCTTTTCCAAGAAGAGCTTGTGGTATAGCTTGAGCTTGAATTGGGGTAGGTATCTTAAATTGCATTCTAGCTATTGATTGCATTAAAGATTCTTCCAAGTTTAGTTCTGAAAAGTTATCCATTTAGTTTAAAGTTATTTAGAAAATTTGATAATTTTGAATTTTAGTTTATTCCTAATACTAGTGATTTTTAAATAACACAGCACGCAATCTATACTTTTTTTCACCTAGCGCAAGAAAAAGTTTTTATTAATTAAACAGATAGCTAATAACTAAAAATATTTAAATTATCTAAGGTTTAATTTTAATAATATCAAAATCGACAAAATTTTTGTATTGTAAGATATGAAAACAAAAATATTTTGTGATACAGCAAACTATAAGGTTATTAAAAGATTTGCTAAGGATTCATTTGTTAAAGGTTTTACAACAAATCCAAGCCTCATGAGACTAGCTGGTGCAAAAAATTATGAAAAATATGCAAAGAAAATTCTAAATATTCGCAATAACAAACCAATTTCTTTTGAGGTTTTTGCTGACACCGCAAGTGAAATGATTGAACAAGGATTAAAAATAAATGAGTGGGGAAAAAATGTTTATGTAAAAATTCCAGTCACTAATTCTAAAGGTAAGTTTAGTGGAAATGCCATAAGGTATTTAAGCCATAAAAATGTAAAGCTCAATATAACAGCAGTTTATACAAGTGAACAAACAAAAAAAATACTAGAAAATTTAAATAAAAATGTAAAATCTATCATTTCAATTTTTGCAGGCAGAATGTCTGATGTAGGTAAAGACCCAATGCCAATAATTAAAGAATGTATAAAATTAGCTAAAAAAAATAAAAAAGTTGAAATTTTGTGGGCAAGCACAAGGGAGGCATACAACTTTACACAAGCACAGAAAATCAATTGTCATATAATAACTATGCCAGATAAGATTATAGAAAAAGTATCGAAGTTTGGAAAATCATTTCAATCATTAACTACTGAAACTGTTAAAAAATTTCTAGTAGATAGTAAAGAGTCTAATTTTAAGCTATGAAATTAGTGGAAGGCTAAACTTTGGTTGCGGGGGTAGGATTTGAACCTACGACCTTCAGGTTATGAGCCTGACGAGCTACCAGACTGCTCCACCCCGCGATAAATTTTTTTAATTTTACAATTTATTTTTTATATAAAATAAATTAGTAATTATTTTTCATCCTTTGAATTTTTTTTGATCTTTTTATATTTTCTTGCTTTTCTCTCTTTTTTCTTTCAGATGGTTTCTCATAATTGCTCTTAATTTTAAGAATCCTAAAAAACCCTTCCCTTTGAAGTCTTCTTTTAAGAATTCTTAGAGCTTGATCTACATTATTATCTTTTACTTCTATTTTAATAACTACCTCCTGATTAAAGATGCATTAACTAACACTAATAAAAAATTTTGTCTAGTTAGATTAAAACGGTTTTTTAGGTACTTTTTTTTCAAAATTGTTTCTATAAACCTTCAGTTTTGCTTTAATAGCATCATACCTTACCGATAAAATTGAAATAGCTAACAGAGCAGAATTTATAGCACCAGCTTTTCCTATAGCTACAGTTCCAACAGGAATTCCACTAGGCATTTGTACTGTAGATAATAAACTATCTAAACCTTTAAGTTTACTTTCTGTAGGAACTCCTAAGACTGGCAAAGTAGTTAAGGAAGCTGTTACACCGGCTAAGTGAGCAGACATGCCTGCAGCAGCGATTATAACTTCCATTTTATTTTTTTCTGCTTCTTTAATAAATTTATGCAATCTTTTTGGCGTTCTATGAGCAGATATTACTTTTACTTCATGTTTTATTCCAAATTGTTTCAGTGTATCACTACAAAACTCCATAGTACCTTTCCAGTCAGATTTACTACCCATAATTATTCCAACTAGTTTTTTTGATTTCATTTTCATTATTTTTAAAATTTTATATTAAGATTGTATATTTTTCTTCTTTTGTTTTTTTTCTCTAGCAATTCTTCTATCTGCTTTATCAGATGCATTTTTTATATCTACCTGAGAACAAAGGTTAGAAACTACAGGATCTTTTGGTGATAAATTTGATGAGTTCCAATAACTATTACTTTTTATTAAAGAGACCGTATTTTTTGTACTTCCTATCAGCTTTCCTATTTGTCCGTCTGATAAGTTAGGGTAATTTTTAATTAGCCAAAGAGCGGCGTTTGGTCTGTCTTCTCTTTTTGATAATGGAATGTAATTTTTACTTTTTGTTTCTGACTTTATATCTAGAATTTTTTTATTTAATGTTAATGGTTTATTGCTATCATCTGAACACGCTTGAATTTCTTCTCTTGTTAATTGCCCAGCCAAAATTGGATTATAAGCTTTTATTCCTTTAGCTACATCACCATCAGCAATACCTTTAATTTCCAATTCATGCAATTCACAGAAATCAGCAATTTGTTTGAAGCTTATCTTTGTATTTTCTACCAACCAAACAGCCGTAGCTTTTGGCATAAAAGGTTTATCACTCATTATTATTTATCTTTTTTTTCTGCTCTGAAATTAACAAATTTTTTATTAAACTTACTTATTCTGCCTTTATCCATTAATTTTTGAGTTCCACCAGTCCAAGCAGAATGAGACTTTGAATCTATATCAAGTTTTAAAGTATCCCCTTCTTTTCCCCAAGTTGATCTTGTCTCAAAATGACTTCCATCGGTCATTATGACTTTTATTTTGTGGTAATCTGGATGTATATTTTTTTTCATATTAAATAATCTATTATATTAAAAAAAAATAATTGACAATATAAAAACCGACTATTTAAATATCTCAATCATTTCTTGGTTAATTTTAGAGTTTGATGCCAAAATAGTTTTATTTTCTACGTAATTAGCACTACCTTTAAAATCTGACACAAATCCACCAGCCTCTTTAATAAGAATTATACCAGCCGCAATATCCCAATAATTTAAATTTCTTTGCCAAAAACCATCGCATCTTCCAGCTGCTACGTAAGCCATATCTAGAGCAGCACTCCCCATTTTTCTAATAGGGATATAAACATTAGATGAAAATTTTTTATATTCTTCTAAAACTAAATCTTTCTCTTTAGATTCATACTTTGGACCACCAGTAAATATAATGCTGTCTTTTAATTTATTTCTACCTGATACGCGCAAGCGCTGATTATTTAGGTAAGAGCCATTTCCTTTTTCAGCAGTAAATATTTCATCCTTAATTGGGTCGAAAATAATTCCATTAATTATTTCTTTATTTTTTTCTAAACCTATTGATATGCAAAAGTGCGGAATACCATGAAGAAAATTAGCTGTTCCATCTATTGGATCTATAATCCACCTAAATTCATTATCATTTTTTACTTCACCAATCTCTTCACTCAATATTGAATAATTAGGTCGTGCTTTAGTTAGTTCGTCAATAAGAATTTTTTCAACTTTTTTATCAGCGGCTGTTACAAAATCACCTGGACCTTTTACGGACACTTGGAGTTTTTCTATTTCACCAAAATCTCTTATTAGGGGTCTAGCTGCATTCCTACAGGCTTTTATCATAACGTTTATATTTGCTGATTGTAGCTTCATTTATTTAATTTTTTTTATGTATTCTAAATTTCTTGTATCTAACACAATTTTATCTCCAGAGTTAATAAATGGAGGAACCATAATATTAATTCCATTTTCTAATGTGGCTGGTTTATAGGATGATGATGCTGTTTGACCTTTTATTGCAGCATCAGTAGTTTCAATTATTAATTCAACAGAAGAAGGTAAATCAACAGACAAAGCTTGATCTTCATAAAACTCGACATTTACTTCCATATTTTCTTTAAGAAGTTTACTTTTTTCACCTAGTAAAGATTTTTTAATTTGAATTTGCTCAAAATTAATTTGATCCATAAAATGACAATTATCTTCATCCGCATATAGAAAATTGAATTTTTTATCTTCCAAATGAGCTCTTTCAACTGTGTCACTAGATCTAAATCTTTCATTTAATTTAGTTCCTTTTTTTACACTCTTGAGTTCAACCTGGTTAAAGGCACCTCCTTTTCCAGGTTTAACATGTTGTGCTTTTAATACCGACCATAAATCATTTTTATGCTCTATAATCATCCCTGGTTTAATTTCATTTCCTAATATTTTCATTTTTATATAAATTTTTTTATTGCTGAAACTGGATCTAATTTTTTATTATTCCAAATATACCCTGAACAAGCAATTAAATTTGCTCCATTAGATAAAATTTTTTTATAATTGGAATTGTTTATTCCACCTATTGCAACGACGGGGATATTAATTTTTTTTTTACTCCAACGCAATAAGGCTAAGTTGGCATTATATGTAGTTTTTTTGGTTGAAGATTTAAAAAAAGCTCCAAATGCAATATAATATGCTCCAATCTTTTTTGCGTTTAATGCTAATTTTTTTGAATTATGACATGTCATTCCAATAATTTTTTTTTTACCTAAGATTATTCTACTGTTTGAATAGTCCATGTCCTTTTGCCCAATATGACAACCGTCAGCATCAACAATTTTGGCTATAAAAGGATCATCATTTATTATTAATTTAACATTATTTTTTTTAGTTATTATTTTAACTTTTTTAGCTATTTTAATTAAATTTAAAGTAGATGTTTTTTTTAATCTTAACTGAAAGTATTGAATCTTGTTAGTTTTAAGTACTTGATCAAGTTGTTTGTAAAATTTTATACCTCTTATACTTTGAGGAGATATTAGATAGATGTATCTTCTCAATTTTCTATACGGTTATATGTTTTTCTAATTCTGGAGACCATTTAGCTAAGGTGGCAAGTCCATTCATTTTTGATCTATAATTAAAAATTTTTTGTGTATTTGATATATCTTTTATGTTTTTTCCCCAGTTTTTTAGAGCACTTTGCTGCAATGCTCTTCCATAAGAAAAACTTATTAAAAAATTTGTATCATTAATTTTATTAATTTCGTTTAAGTTTTGAGTAGCTTCAATTTCTGTTTGTCCTCCTGATAAAAAAGCAATACCTGGAACTTCATTTGGTACATTTTCTTTTAAACATTTAAGAGTTATTTTAGCAATTTTCTCAGCACTATTTTTTTCTTTTGATTTATTTCCAGGTAATATCATATTAGGCTTTAGTATTGTTCCTTTAAGATTAACGTTATTTATTTTTAATTCTTTATAACATTCCTTTAAAACTTTAGATGTTATGTCATAACATTTATCAATGTTGTGACTACCATCCATTAATACTTCTGGTTCAACAATAGGAACCATTTTTGCTTCTTGTACTAATGAAGCGTATCTTGCTAAAGCATGAGCATTTGATTTAATTGATATTTCCGAGGGGTATTTTTCAGAAATATTATATACAGCTCTCCATTTTGTAAATCTTGCTCCAAGTTTATAGTATTCGTTCAATCTTTCTCTTAATCCATCTAATCCTTCTGTGATTTTTTCATCAGGGGATCCGGCTAGAACTTTTGCACCAGTATCTACTTTGATTCCAGGAATTGATCCAAAACTTTTAATTAATTCAGGTATAGTTTTTCCAGAAGTAGTTTTTTGTTTTATAGTTTCATCATAAAGTATTACGCCACTGATATAATTTTTCATGGCTTCTGCTGTCAACAAAGTTTCTCTAAATTTTAATCTATTTTCTGAAGACGAATCAACGTTAACACTAGCTAATCTTTTACTCATAGTGCCCGTACTTTCATCGGCAGCTAGTATCCCTTTACCTTTTGCCACCATTTGTTTTGCAATGTTTTCTACTTCACTCATTTATTTCTAAAGCTTTTATACCAGGTAAAATTTTTCCTTCAAGAAGTTCTAAAAAAGCTCCACCTGCAGTTGATAAGTATGTAAAATCTTTTAAATGGCCAAATTTATTTATTGCCGCAACAGTGTCACCGCCACCCACAACTGATATAAGGGATTTATTGTTAGTATTTTCAATAATTTTTTTTGCAATTTTTTTACTACCTTTAGAAAATTCTTCAATTTCAAAATAACCCGCAGGACCATTCCACAAAACTGTTTTTGAACCATCTATTATGTCTGAAATAGTTTCTATAGTTTTATTTCCAATATCTAAAATTAAGTCTGTATCATCTATTTCTGTTAATTTTTTAGTCTTACCTTTAGAATTCAGATTTTTTGCAACCAAAACATCTTGCGGAATCACCAGGTTACAATTATATAATTTTGCTAATTTTACAATTTCGTCTTCTAAATTTTCTACATTTTTTTCAAAAACAGATTTTCCAATGTTATAACCTTTATGTTTTATAAAATTATTTGCCATTGCACCGACAATGACTATATTTTCCATTTTTTTAATAAGATTTTTCAAGATACCTATTTTTGTTGAAATTTTAGAACCTCCAATTATACAAGTTACTGGTTTTTTAGGAGTATTTGTTAGCATATTTATACTATTAACTTCTTTAATTAATTCAATTCCAGCAAATGGTTTAATGTATTCAGTTATTTTAGATACGGATGCATGAGCTCTGTGAGAGCAGGAAAATGCTTCATTTACATATATATCTCCTAATTTTGAAAGTTTTTTTGCAAAAGATTCTTCATTTAACTCTTCTTCTTTATTAAACCTAAGATTTTCTAACATTATGATTTCACCATTAGATATTTTTTTTGATTTATCAATTGTTATTAATTCAATAGGTTCTTTTAAAAAAGAAATATTTTTATTAATTAATTTAGATAATTTTTCTGCAATTGGTTTTAAACTTAGATTTGCAATAATTTTTCCGTTAGGTCTTCCTATATGT
>MDSV01126707.1_pt1 | contig 18939 bp, 9 predicted proteins | sample 810851 | NCBI WGS metagenome assembly MDSV01 (sample SAMN05326640, study PRJNA326480) | marine metagenome | isolation source: seawater | place: Atlantic Ocean: North East | collected 2012 | reverse complement strand
GCACGCGACCTCCACCCATCCCATGCAAACTGTAGTCGAAGGCATGATATCAGAATCATGCCGGCCGATGCAGAGCTCGTCGCCGCCGACGTAGGTGCCGAGAACAACCTCCATGCCGAAATGGCACCGTACCGAATCCCCCCGCAAGCCGGTTCCCATGACGCGTACAGTAGTGCCGCCACCCACCGAACCAATTTCCGGAGTCAGAGCGTACACAACGGCCGATGAGGTGTACTCGAACACAACCTCTGAGGCAAACCAGGTTTCACCGTTGCCACTCGCAGACACAAGCACCGGGCCGCCTTCGCGAGCCGGAGACGTGCACTCCGCTCCGTATCCCGCGGCGCGGCCGGTCAACGGCCCAATCGTGCCAAAGCGGCAGGCTGACACAGCGTTCGTGTCGCCCAACGTGAGAGCTAGTCTGACCATCGTACCACCATCTTGAGGACCTTCATGCGGCTCGATTCCCACCACCCAAGGTTCCTCGGTGTATTCGTAAACGAGTCCGCTGGTGCTGAAGTGCTGCCCGTCGTCGCCGATGCTCAGCTCAAAAGAAACGAGACTCGCAAAGTGGGCCGGAGGCTCGCACTTCACCAGCGCTGACGACACCACGTGCGCAGACGAAGGCTCCGACGACCCGAAGCCGCACAATGCGTCACCAACCATATGCGCGCCTCCGACTTTGACCACACCCACGCCCGCCGACGGGCCGGAAGCCGGCTGCACCGAGAACACCACAGCCGCCGGCTGGTACGCAAACTCGACCTTGCTCGTGCTGAACCCGCCCTCGGACGCGCTCACCTCCAGGGTCACCACGCCGGAAGGTTGAGGGGGCGCGATGCACATGATCTCCACCCATCCCATGCACCGCGTGCCGGTTTGCATAGATTCGTCCGACGACGCGTTCAGGAGAGGCGCTGAGTAAGACTTGGTGACGCAGAGCTCGTCGCCACCGACATAGACACCGGAGACCACCTCCTGGCCGAAGCGGCACTTGATGGATTCTCCTTCGAACCCGCTCCCCATCACGATGACGATCTCTCCGCCGGAAACAGACCCGGACGAGGGTGTCACGGCGTACACCGCAGCGGAAGGGACGTACGCAAACGTCAACTCCGATACGCTCCACACCTCATCGTTGGCACTCGTGGCGACAGCCACGGACCCGCCTTCGTGTGCCGGCGCGATGCACTCCACGCCGCTCCCGGCGACTCGGCTCACGAGCGGACCCATCGTGCCGAAGCGACACGAAATCGCGGCGGCGGCGTTCGTCGCGGCGCTCAGCGTCAGCCTGACAATCGTTCCTCCGGCTTGCGACCCGTCGCGCGGCGTCGCAGCCGCCGCCGCGGTTTCTTTGACGTACTCGTACACGCGGTCGTTCCCGCTGAACTGCCGCGCGTCGTCGCCAACGCTCGCCTCGAGGACGACCAGCCCAGGCGCGTGCGCGGGCGCTTCGCACTTCGCGAGCGCCGAGGAGACGCGCGTCGCCGAGACGACGTCGTCGTGCCCGAGCCGGCAAAACACGTCGTCGCCCACCAGGTGTCGCCCCGCGACTTTGATGACGGACACGCCGGCGTCGATTCCCGCGCTCGGGGTGAGACGCGCGACCACCGGTGTCACCTGGTACTCCAGGGTCACCGAGGTGAGGGAAATCACCTCCGCGTCCGCCATCTGCACGTCGAGCGCGGCGAAGCCCGGAGCGTGCGGCGGCGTGACGCACGTGATCGTCCCCGGACTCGCCTTCGACGCGGAGACGGGCGTCGAGTCCACCACGCAGCCGAGCGCCGCGTCGGTGTCCGACGGCCAGAACGACAGCGAAACCTCGCCGCCGCCCTCCGCCAAAACTCGCGTCGGCGTCGGACCGAGAACTTCGAGAAGGCCCTCGTAGTCGTACAGCAGCTCTTCCCTCGTGTAATCGTGCCCGTTGAGTGTGATGTCCAACTGCACCGGGCCGGGTGCGTGGCTCGGCATCGAGCACGAAATCTCATCCGCGGTGACCAACGAGGCTTGGATGCGCGAGACGGTGCCCACGCGGCACGACACGTCGTCGGAGTCGAAGAGGAACGAGCCGTAGACGACCACCACGCCTCCGCCCGCTTCCGAGCCGACCAGCGGGTACGCCCCTTCCACTTCGGGCGGAGGGACGTACCTGAACGTCTGAAGGTCCGCGGTGTGGTCCAGGCCGTTCACGGAGAGCTCGAGCAGAGCGCCGCCCGGCGCGCTCGCCGCGGGCGTCTCGCAGCGCATGAGCCTGGACGAGACGACGTGCGACACGTCCTCGCCGACGGTGCGGTTCGCGAACAGACAGTGAGTCCCTTCTTCGAGGCTCGGGTCCGTGGAGAAGTGGTCACCCTGCACGGCGATGATCGTCCCCCCGACTAAAGGCCCAGTTCTTGGGGAGACGACGTACGCCGACGGCGGCGCGACGTACTGGAACTGCAAGCCGCTCTGCGTGAAATCTTGCCGGTTCACGGAAACCTCCACGTTGATCAGTCCCGCGCGCAGCGAGGGCGACGCGCACACAATCGTCGTCGCCGTGCGCTCGAGGGCCATCACCGGCGTCGCTCCGAAGCGACATGTCGCGCGTCCCGTAGTAGGGAAGTTCGCGCCGGTCAATGTGACGCGCGTGCCCCCGGAGACGGCGCCGCGCGTCGGGTACGCCGCCGTCACGTTCGGCGGCTCCGCGTAGTTGAAGTTCACGTCCCACATTTCCCAATCCGCGCCGTGCGACTGGATGCCGACCGGGACGACGCCCTCGGCGTGCGCGGGGACGTGGCAGGATGACGCCGTGTCCGAGATCCACCGCGCCGAGATGTGCGAGATGGTCCCCACGCGGCACGACAACGCCTCGGTGTTTGGCATCTGCGATCCCGTCAGCCGGAGCGTCGAACCGCCGGCCACCGACCCGCGTCTCGGCGCGACGTAATCCAGCCGCGCCGACGCCTCGTACGCGAACACGATCCCGGCGGAGGTCCAGTCGAAGCCGTTGTTGGAAACCTCCACGGCGACGCCGCCGTCGCGCGCCTGCGCGGGAGCCTCGCACACGATCTGCGTGGACGAGATGAACACCGCGGGCGTGGGGTCGTAATGCCCGAATCTGCACATCGACGTCGGGGTGAAATGGTCCCCCTGAATCACCACGGTGGTACCCCCCGTGTACGGACCGGACGTCGGGCCGACGACGTCGATCGTCGACAGCGTGTTTCCGCTGATGCCCTCGCTCTCGGGATCGGGCGCGAGGAGGTTATTGCCGTCCTCGTCGAGGACGAGCACGGCCGCGGGGTCGATCTCGTCAATCGCGCCCTCGGGGACGTCGCACGTGATCGTGTTGCTGTCGATCACCACTCCCGGCACGAACCCGAGCGTGGGGCCAAGGCTGCAAAACACCTTGTCTCCGGGCACGAACCCGGAACCGATGATGTTGATGGACCCATCGACGTTCTCGGTGATCGTGGTCAGTTCCGGGGTCTCGAAGTACTCGTAAAGCGTCGGCGGCGCGAGCGGCTTCAGAGCGAAGTCGCCCTTGATGCCGACGTCGAGGTTCACAAACCCCGGCGCGCGCGCTGGCGCGGTGCACCGGTACTCGTCGTCGGCGATCCACTCGCCCGCGACCCAGCCGATGGTCCCGAAACGGCACATCATATCGTGCATCTCGTTGAAGAAGTATCCCGCCAGCGCGACGACGTTCCCGCCCTCCGTGAACCCGCCGCTTGGGTTGGCGCCGGTCACCACGGGCAGCTCGTCGAACACGAAGTTCGGACGCACCAGAGGCTCCGTCGCTGTCGTCGCCGCGGTGGCGAGCTCCAGCGCCACAGTCGCGGCTTCGTGCGACGGGGGCTCGCACATCAGCAGCGCGGAGGAGACGAACGCCGCGGGGCCGTACGCCGGCCCGAATCTGCACCGCACGTCCGGGAACAGTAGATTCTCGCCGGTCACGCGCACCACGCTTCCGCCGCCTCTGTACCCGACTTCGGGGTACACCAGCCGAATCTCCATCGCCTCCTTCATCTCCACCACGATCGCGTTCGCGTGCGTCTGGCCGGGCGAGAGGTGCTCGAAATCCTCGCCGTTCCGCGTGACGTGCACCGCCACGAATCCGGCGGCGTGAGACGGCGCGACGCACGCCAGGTGCCCCGCGCCCGGCTCAAGCGCGCCGTCCGTGACGTGCGATCCGAATCGGCACTTCGGCGACTCTGAGGGGTGCGCCAGCGGCAGGTGCACCACCACTCGAGCGCCGCCCGTGTCCGGCAACACCGCCGGGAACGCGCCGTCGACTCCCGATGGCTCGTGGTACGTGAAACGCACGTTTCCGCCCGTGAAATCCTTTTGGTTGGTGGACACGCGAACCGGGTGTCCCGTTCGCGCCTCCGCGGGCATCGGTTTCGCCGCGGGCGCGACGCACTCGACGGTCGTCGCGCTCTTCCACACGCCGGTGGTCTCTATCGTACCGATTTTGCACTTGAGCAGGTTGGTGTTGGCGAAGTTCCGCCCCTCCACGGTCACCGCCGTGCCCCCCCTCGAGTTCCCCGTTCGAGGAAACACCGACTTGGTCGCCGCCGTCGGCGTGTATTGGAACTCCACATCCGACGCGTGGCGCCCAAACGCGCCGACGCCGTTGGACACGTCCACGGGCACCGCCTGCTCTTTGTTCGCCGGAGCCTCGCACCGTATTAACGTCGAGGATATGAAGTGCGCGTCGACGCGCGTTACGCCCACGCGGCACGACGACGACGGCTTGAAGTCGTCGCCGCGCACCTCCATCACCGTCCCCGCTTCGCCGTAGTGCGAAAACAGGCTCTTCACGGCGCCGGCGGCGACGTACTGAAACCCCTCGCCCGCGGTCTGGCAGTTCGACGTCTCTTTGTTCAGCGCAAATTCCACACGCACCCACCCCTCTTTGTGCGGCGGGGAGGGACACTCCACCACGTCATCGCCCACGAACGAAGCCGGCGTCAGGACGCCGTCCACCTTGCACTCCACCTCCACGCCGGAGATGTGACGCACCTCCGCGAGGTTCGAACCCTTGAGCGTGAGCTTGTCCCCGCCGCCGGTCGCGCCCTCCAGCGGGTACATCCACTCCACCTCGGGGACCTCGTACCCGACTGCGACGAGTCGTGGGAAGCGGGAACGAGGGGAAGGCAGGGAAGGTCAGTCTCCGTTCGCGCGATCGAACGAACGCACGAAAAAAGCGCGGTAGGCACCGACGCGTCATCGGGGGGCGCAGGGCGCGCGGGATCGAAACCACGGCGGACGTACCCGTGGGAACAAACAGCAGCAACGTCATCGTCAGCATCAGCCAGATGGACATCCCGCGAGGATGACGCATCGTCCCGCGCGCGGCGGCGGCGTCCCGCAGCGCCCTCTCGTATTTGCAAGGCGCGCTCCAAGCCGGGACGTTTTTGTCTTGACGACCCATCAGGTCGCTCTCCCGCCGAACCTCGTCCAGCGGGCGCGTGTTCCGATCAGTTTCGCCCTGCACACTCGACGCTCGAGATGCCCCGCCTCTCCGCGTTATCAAAATGGTCGCGCTCGCTCGATGCGACGCCGACCCCCGAGCGACAACCACGATTTCAGCACAGCACTTCGAGCGCCCTGCAAAAGTGTGTTGCTTTCGCTCCTCCGCGCACAGAGGCGAAGGGACGCGGGCTCTACTAAAAACGAGCCAAGCTACGCGTCCACCGACCCCGACGCTACACCTAAGCCGCGAGCTGCACCTGGGCTAATCCCTGGGTGAGCTACGCAATGCTCTCGCTGACGCCGGAGGCGTCTTCATCGCTGCTTTTCGAACTCCCGTTGTTGCTTCGGTTTGCGCGCGCGAGAAGATGGTATCGAAGCCAACATGTTTCGGTACCACAGTCTCCCCGAGCGGAAATGGTACGAAACGCAGCGCGCTCGTCGGCCGCTTGCCCTCTTTATCTGCACAGGGCACGGTCTAGCACCTAGGTGCGTCTCGCCCCAGCCTTCGCGAGTTAACCCTCCGTCCGCCGTCGCCGTCGCCGTCCCGCGAACGTCGTCGTCGCCGCCCCCGCCGTCGATCCCCGTGGGTCGCGCGATTTCATCGCTCTAGGGCTTGGAGTCGTCGCGTTTCCGCTCGCACCGGATTGCCGCGCGCCCCAGGCCCGCGACCGCGCGCGCTCGTCCCCGAAGCGACCGTGCGCTGACCCAACGCATTAACCGCGTCTTTTCACAGGTGGTTGCTACATCAGGAGCCATGGTGACCCCCCTCGTCAAGCACAAGATCGTGAAGAAGCGCACTTTGCCCTTCAGGCGCTACCAGAGCGACCGCAAGGTCACCGTCAAGGTTCGTGCGCGCGCCGGTTCCCGGGCGCTACGCCTCTGTGTCACCAAAACTCGCGCCGAGACGATCGCGATGTATGCCACGCGAGTCGGACGACGCGATGCGCGTCTCGCGGGCCCATCGTCGGCGTCGCGTGCCCGCGCTCGACGCGTTCCCGACGCGCGGCGTGCCATCGTCGTCCGGTGTCGCGTCTGTTAGGGTTCCAACCGAACGCGCGACGCTTTTCCTGCGCCGCGCGCGCCCTGACCTCGCCCTCCCCTCGTCAACCCGCCCCAACAGGAGTCCTGGAGAAAGCCCCGCGGTATCGACGGCCGTCACCGCCGTAAGTTCAAGGGCCTTCCCCCCCACCCCAACGTGGGATACGGCTCGAACAAGAAGACCCGCCACCTTCTCCCCAACGGTTTCTTGAAGTTCGTCGTGCACAACATCGCGGACCTCGACCTGCTCATGATGCACAACCGCCGGTACTGCGCGGAGATCGCGCACAGCGTCTCCACGCAGAACCGCAAGGCGATCGTCGAGCGCGCGGCGCAACTCAACGTGAACGTCATCAACAAGGATGCTCGCGTCATGTCCGAGGAGGCTGAGTAAGCGGCTGGTTTGGGTGAGACGCCGCTTCGCGGGACGGCTGGGGAGGGTCTCGCGAGGGCGGGCGCGACGCGGCGACGACGGGTGTCGGCGCCGCGCGGGTGTCGCGCGTGCTGTCGTTGAAATGTTCAGACGAGCGCGTGTGCTTACAACAATCGTCCCCGCGCACCGACCTCCGCTCTTTTCTTGCTCTCGAAACACCGACGATGGCCTTGAAAAAAACACAAAAAGTCTTTCGCGCCGCTTTGCAAACACCGTTTCACCGAGAGGAGCCTCCACTCGACTCCGCGACCCGCCACATTCCCATCGTGCGGCGCTGAACGCGTACGCGCGAGCCGTCCGTTACACTCGAAGCTCCAGAGGTCGAGATGGCCGCGGGGGGGATCACCCAGGATGCCGTGGATGACTTCGTCGTGGTACGCGCGCGACGCCGATTCGCGCCTTCTCCGCCACCGCCGCCGCCTCTTCGCCGCGCCTCGTCGTCCCGTCCCGCCGTCCGCGACGCCCACCGCTGACCCGCGTTTGCCCTCGCGTCGCGTGGCCACCTCCTGCTCCCTCACGACCACCCCAGGCGGCTCGGTACGGCGACTTGGAGGACGTCCAGTCGTACCTCAGCCAGGGCGTCTCCGTGGATGCGACGGACCCGGAGGGCCGCACGGCGCTGTTCTTCGCCGCGGCGAACGGCCATGCGGACATCGTGGACCTTCTGCTCTCCAAGGACGCGGACCCGAACATGGCGAACGAGCAGGGCGGGACGGCGATGCACTGGGCGTGCGTCAACGGGCACGGGGCCGTCGTGGCGAAGCTCCTCGAGGCGGGCGCGAAGGCGACGCTCGTCAACGCGGGCGGGCGCACGGCGCTCGACGAGGCGATGCACAACGACCGCCAGGCGTGCGTGGACGCGATCATGAAGGCATCGGGGGTGGAGGAGGAGGAGGCCAACTTCGAGGACGACGTGGAGGTGGAGGGGGAAGAGCCGGAGGACCAGGGCCCGGAAACAGAGGCGGACAGATGAACGTGACGGAACGTTTTAAGACCTGAACCTCCGCGAGACGAAAACGCGGCTCGTCTCTTCTTCTCCGTCGCGTACGCGCCGAGCCCCCCGCGCCTCGTCTCGCGCTTCGCCGGCGTCTCACCGTCCCGTCGCTTTCCGGCGCACGTCGTGCACTTCGCGTCACCGCTCTCGCGAGCTCACTTCGCAGCGGCGAGGTTGCCGGCGACATCCTTCCAGTTGACGATGTCCCAGATGGCGTTGACGTAGTCGGGGCGCACGTTTTTGTACTGCAGGTAGTACGCGTGCTCCCACACATCCACGCCGAGCAGCGGCACCAGGCCGACGGTCGAGCAGGGGTCCTGGTTCGCGGTCGTCGCCACCGCCAACTTCTGCGTGGCCTTGTCGTAGCCGAGCCATCCCCAGCCGGAGCCCTGCACGGCGACCGTCTGCGCCGCGAACTTAGTCTTCAGCGCGTCCAGCGACCCGAAGTCGCGTTCAATCATGGAGAGCAGCTCCCCCTCGGGAGGGGCGCACTCGCCGGGCGGGGCGAGATTCTTCCAGAACAGCGAGTGGTTGACGTGCCCTCCGCCGTTGAACTTGATGGCGCCCTGCAAAGAGATCATCGTCGCGACGTCACCTTTCAGCTCCGCCTCCGCGTACTTCTCCATCGCCACGTTGAAGTTGGTGACGTACGTGTTGTGGTGCTTGGCGTGGTGCAGCTGCATGATCTCGCCGCTGATGACGGGCTCGAGGGCGCCGTAATCGTACGCCAGGTCGGGGAGCTTCGCGGTCACGATCGTGCGCGTTGACTGACGCGCGGAGGCTGCGTGCGCCAGGCCCATGAGGCGAGACGCGCTCGCGCGGAGCATTGTGTCTGGACTTCTCGGGTGGGGGCTTGGTCGGGGGCGCGCGATGACTAACACCGAAAGTGGCGAAACGGCGCTTTTCGGTCCCCCGAAACAAATTTCGGATCTGGACGAGCTCGGAGCACTCCAGTGCGCGCAGCCAAGATGGGTTTGCGGTCGACCCTGGTGACATGTCTGCTGGCGCTGCTCGCAGTTTCCGCGGCCGCCGAGGGCGCGTTCGCTCGCGCGGAGTTCCGCTCGTGCCCCGGATGACGCCTGAACAAGTACCCGGCGTTGAGGACGTTCTTCAAAGAACGCGTCGAGCAGAAACACTTCGACCGGGTACGCATGTCGTGGAAGCACGGTTACGACCCGTCGCTGGTGCTGTTCGACAACGCCGGGACGGAGGCGAGCGTGACGAACGTGGAGGGTAAGTCCCCGGGGCAGCTGCGCGACATGCTGGTTGGGTACGGATTCGCAGAGCGCGTGCCCTCGGAGCCAAACGCGGATCTGTGACTTCCGGTCTCGAACTGCGCTCCCGCCTCTGAGACGCGCGTCGAGAGTGACGTCGCCGCCGCGAAAGCGCCGAAAGGCGAACGGCGCGCGACCGATGCACGACACGCGACGAAGAGCGCGCGAAGGGCTCACGTGTACGCGCACGATGGCACGATGGTTGTCTATGAAACCCTTCGGTGTCACAAAGGTCACAAAGGCACCGCTACGAAGGCCGCGCGCTCTTGAATCCCCGCAGCTCGGAAAACACGCTCGCCGTCCCGGAAACCGGCCCCGCGTTGCGCGGTTTCTGGTTCGGGTTCACCAGCTCGATGCCCTGCACGGGCGTGAACGCCAAGCTGGACGCCATGCCGTTCACGGAAAGCGCCGTGCCACTCCCCCCCTTGTTCGCCCACTTGTCCTGCGCGCGCTTAGGCACCTTCATCTTGGTCTGCTTCGCCGTCACGCGGAGCTTACCGCTCGCCGCCGCCATTCCCGCGGACGTCCCCAGCGTCCCCAGCCCCTCGCCGTCCAGCCCGTACTCTTCCTCCGCCTGGTTGAAGTTGAGCCGATTCGCCGCCTTCTGCATGTCGCTCTGCCCGTACCGCTCCTTCATCGCGCGCGCGCGCTTCCCTCCGCGGCGCTTCTTCGCCTCGCCGCCCGGAATGGGCAGCGGCTTTGCCGTCCGCGCCGGCGGCATCTCCTGCCATTTCTCGATCTTCGTCTCAATCTCGGCGCGCATGGCTTTGCCCGCGCCCGCCGCCGGGTCCTGGCCGAACGCGTCCATGCGAGCCATGAGCGCGCACTTTCCCGCGACGAGCCGCGCCGCGCGCATGCGCAGCGCAGGCGGGGTCTTGCGCTGGATGATGTCGCACTGGAAGATGTGACCCACGTGCATGTCCCCCGCCTTGACCGCCGCCGCGGCGGAGAACCCCGCGGCGTGCTTCCGTTTCTGCCCGAGCACCTGCACGTTGTTGGCGGGCATCTTGGACAACGCGGTTAGCCCGCCGGCGACGCCCACGAGCCGCGCCGCGACTTCCGAGCCCAGCACGGCGGACAAGTTGGGGGCGGTTCTGTCCATCCGGGACTGCACGAGCTGCACGAGCTGGCGGCGGTCTTCGTCCATCTGCATTTGGCGGTCGCACGCCGCGAGGGTCTCTTTGAGCGTCGCCTCGGGAAGCGGCGCGCCGGGAGTGGTGGCGGCGGTGACCGAGACCACCATCACCGCGGCGGAGGGCAAAACCGCGTCGAGGTCGACGCGCGTGACGTCCATCTCGTTGCCGATGGCGCGCACGACGCGCGCGTAGTCGATGGGATGCGTGACCAGTGACTCCAGCTCGGGGAACTTGACGCGGTACTGGTCGCGCACGAAGTTGTGCACCGTCTGTATCTCGTCGTCAATGTCCGCGCTCAGCGCGTTGCAATCCACGACGAGGCGGTACGCCTTCTCATCCACCACGCCCAGATGCGGGTGAGAGGACGCCGCCGTGTCGTCGCCGGACGAAGCCGCAGCCTTGGCGTCGGCCACGAGCGCTTCGCGCACCTGCGCCACCACGCGCGCGTACCGCTCGGAGCCCGTCAGCTTCGACACCGCGTTCAGGGTGTTGCCCGAGGGGCGGGAGGAACCGGCGCCGCCCGACCCGCGCTCGCCGTCCTGCGCAGATTGGGGGACGGAGGCGTCGGCGGCGGCGACTTCGTCGGGGGCCTCGTCGTCGCTCAGGTCGTCGAGGTCCGCGAGGAACGAGTCCGCGAGGGTCGCCATCGTGCCAAGCGCGCCGCGCGTCGTCCGGCGGGCGCGAGCAGAACTGGAGAGGGAGGAGGGCGGGCGAGTGCTGTGTCTGCAAGGCGGAAACGACGGTCGTCGAAGAAAGTGCTCGGAAATGCCCGCCCCCGTTCCTACCCGTTGCTCGTGTCACCAAACTTTCCGCAACGCCGCGGTCGGGCGGCGCTTCGCCGAGCCGCTTCGCCCGGCAACCTTCACTTGTGACGTCGCGCACGACATCCTATCCGTATCGTCCGGCGTCCAGACCAGTCCGTACCTGTCTCACGACCTCGCGTGCGCTTCGCAGGCCGTTTGTCCGGGGGGACAGCCGAATTCGGCAAACGCACAGACGTGCGAATCTTTCGCGTCCAAAAGCGGAGCTAGAATGAGCTCCATGAGAGCGCCCGCGGATTACCGCATCCAGAGGATGCGCGCGGCCGAGGAATCCTCAAGGCAGATGAACGCCTACGTCAAGGTGCGAACGACGGCGATGTCCCGTGTGCCATTCAGAATCGCGCTCGGTCCCGCGAACGCCCCCCCTCCCCCTGCGCGAATGCTGACAATCGAGTGCCCTCTTCAATTACGCCCCGCCGCGCTCGACCGCACAAGGCGTGTAACGTCCGAGACCTGAACGCGCAGTGGGAGAACAACACCGACAAGATGATCGCGAACAACCAGTTCAAGAAGAGGTGCGCGCGTGTGCCTTGACGGGCTCTCTGACCGCGCGGCGAGCCGCTTACCCGAACCTCTCGAATCCCGCGAGCGCGCGGAAAACGTTGACTGACGGACGCCGCACTCACTCCTTCCAAAACCAGGTTCGAGGCTCTGAAGGCGCGCGCCGAGGCGACTCTGGACGCGCGCCGCGAAAAGCTGGCGTCCATGCTCTTCGAGGAGGAGCGCGCGCTGCAGGCTGAGCTCGTCGCGAAGCAGGTGACCCCCGAGGAGCGCAAGGAGGCGCTCGTGGCGCGCGCGCGCGCGCTCGTCGCCAAGCGCGAAGCCGAGCGCGCGCAGTTCGCGGAGCAGCAGCTGTACCGGCAGTGGCGCGCGGGTTGCGACGGCGTGCGCCAGGGCGACTCGCACGCGGTGCTCGCGAAGGCGCTCGTGGGACGCGGCGAGCAGGTGGAGCGCAAGGCGGCGGAGAAGGAGGCTGAGCTGCGCGAGAAACTCGCGTTTGACGCGCTTTACGAGGAGGAGCGCCTGAAGAAGGAGGCGCGGCACGCGCGCGACGCGGAGGAGCGCAAGCGGCGCGACGAGGAGGCTGTTCGTCTCCTGGACGAGCAGGTGCGCGAGAACATCGGGCGGCGCGCGGAGGCTGCCGATGCGAAGCGGCGCGACGTGGAGGAGCTCAAGCAGAAGTGGGCGGCGGAGGAGGAGAAGGCGGCGGCGGCGGCAGCGGAAAAGGCGGAGAAGGCGCGGCTGATCGCGGAGGAGCTCGAGGTGTTCAACGCGCAGCGCCGCGCGGAGCAGGCGCGCGAGAAGGCGGAGGAGGAGGACTTCAAGAAGAAACTGCTGGATGATGCGATGGCACAGATCGCCGCGGAAGAGGCTCGCGAGGCGGAGCTCAAGGAGCGCAAGAAGGAGCAGGATCGCCTCTATCGCGAGCACCTCTCGGCGCTCATGGTGAAGGGGCAGCTGGACGAGTCCGAGCGCGACCGCCTCATCGAGGCGCAGCAGGCGAAGTACGAGGCGAAGCGCCAGGAGGAGAAGGACCGGGAGGAACGCGCGCGCGCGGCCCTCATGGCGGAGGTGTACGCAGACCGCGAGCGGCAGCTCGCGGCGAAGGCGGCGCGGCGCGTTGCAGCGGCGGAGGACAAGGCGGAGGAGCGCCGGCGCATGGAGGAGGAGATGGCGGAGATGCGCGTCGCCGAGGAGGACCACGGCGCGCAGGTGAACGCTGTGCGAGTCCAGAACCGCTTGGACATCGAGGCGCAGATCCAGTACCGGGACAGCATGGCCGCGAAGAAAAAGGAGGAGCAGAGGCGACAGTGGGAGAGCTCGATGCGGGCGGAGGCGGATTACCAGCGCATGATCGAGAACGACCAGCGCCGCGCGAACCCGGCCACTCCGAGCTACGCGCGAAAGAGCGTCGCGTGGTTCGATTAAAAGCGCGCGCGTTTGTGCCGAAACCGAAATACGCGTTCACAGTGCGACTGATTCGCACGAGATACGCACGACACGCCCTCACCTCAGCGCTTCGCTCCATGGCTCGCACGATTGCGGGTACGCGAACCGCAGCTCGGAAAACTCGCACCGCGCGCGCGCGGGGTCACGCTGCTCGCCTGTAAAGAGAGAGACGCACGGGTGGTACGTGCCGCTTTTTACGTTCAGAAAACGTCCGAGACTCTCGCCGTTGACGTAGAACTCGACGAACGACCCCTCAACCGGCGCGTGTTCCTCCGCGGGTACTTCCTGCGTCCAGTAGAGTTTTCTGCCCCATATCACGGCTTGTCTGTCGCGCGTCCTCGGCGCGTTCGCGTCGGGAAGGAACACGGCGACGCCGACGACGTCGCCCTCGCCGAAACGCACGCCCATCTCTTTCATAACTGAATCGTGGACCCCGTTTCCAGTGGAGGAACACACGCCGTACCCGTGCTCGTCGTACCCGACCGGTCCATGCAGGTCCCCCCACCTCGTCTGCACGCCGACACGAACGGCACCCGTGTCCCCGAGAGACGCGACGGCGACTTCGAAGAGGAAGTATCCCTTGTGCACGCCGTGGACCGCGCGCACAGACCTGTAACCGAGCCTGCTCGACGCGGTGAGTCTGTCGGACGACAGTCTCATGCCCGAGGCGCATTCCACCGCGGAGAGGACGCAGGGCGCGCTCTTCTCGTCTTCCACGCGCCTAACTTCGGAGGCAGACGTGGGGACGAGGCGAACGAACTCGGACTGGGATCGCTTCGACGCCATGCAGACCGCTGCGGGGGTCGGACGCGCTGGAGCGAGTGAACACGGGACGCGACGATTCGTCTTCGGAAGGTCTTGATGCGAGAGACGTCGGCGCGTCGCCGCGAAGGCAATCGCGGGCGGTGGTGCGCGTCGGGCTGTTTCGTCTGTCACATAGCAATTAGTACTGTACCAAAGGGTTTTCCTGGTCCACACCCACCCTTCTCATGCATGGCATCGTCCCTCGCGCGCGGCGCCTCAGCGCTGAGGGTCCCCCGACGCAATCACCGCGTCCGCAACCTCCTCGAACGTCGTCCCGAGAACCGCCGCGCACTGCGCGAGCGCCTCGAGGAACGCCACCCACTTGATCGTCCGCTGTCCCTTCTCTTTGCACTTGGTGAAGATCAAGTCGGCGCTCGTCACGTCGAGCTTGTTCTTGAGCAGACCCGCCTGTCGCAGGCACTTCACGAACGCCGCCGAGTCCAGCGTGTCCACCTTCCGGTTCCCCTTGCCGAAAGAGCAGTGCTTGACGTACAGCGCCTTGAAGTCGGCGTTCTTCCTGTACTCCAGAGGCACCTTCGGCGCGTTGTCCACCCCCTGCGACGGGCTCCTCTCGCCAGTCAACGTCTTGTACCAGTTGGAAAACTCGCGGTAATCGACGTTGCCCTCGCCCTTGATGTCGGCCGCCAGGTAGTGCTTGTCGATCTCCGCGCTCTGCTCGGAGGTGCTGTGCAGATGGCGCGTGAGCTGGAGCTCGACGACGAGCTTGCCGAACTCCACGCGGTCGAGCACGCCGCTGAGGTCGGGATCGTACTTGTCGAACATCTCGCGAGTCGTCAGGTTCTTGCCAAGCTTTGACTGCATGGGAATGGGCTTGATAGCCGCGCCTCCGGAGACCTTCTTCACGCGAGACTGGCCCAGCTTAGGCGCGCCCTCGGCGCTCAACTTCCCGGCGCGCTTCGGGCCCGTGTCCGTGGGCATGCCGGGATACGTCGTCTTGCGAAGATGCATCTTGCCCGCTGGCATCTCGCTGCGCTTGGGCGGCCCGGCGTCCATCACGATCTTCACAACCTTGTCGAACTCGAAACCCTTGTGCGATGCAACCTGCGACAATGCGTCGAGGAAGTTGTTGTACGTGAGCCTGCGCTTGCCCTTGAACTTGGACTTGGTGAACACCAAGTCGACGGTGATGTTGGTGAGTTTCGAATCCAGCAACCCGGCGCTGGAGATGAGTTTCGCAAACGCCGCGCCGTCCATCTCCTCCAGAGTCGCCTTCCCCTTCCCGTAGGAGCTGTGCTGGATGAACAGCTGCTTGAGCGCCTTATCGCTCTTGTACTTCCTGTTGACCTTGGCCTTGGCTTTCGGGGCTCCGCCCTTTCTGGTTTCCTTGACGTCCAAGTAGAAAATCGCGAACTCGTCAAAGCTCACGACGCCGTCGCCGTTGGTGTCCATCTCACGGAAGTAGTCCTCGACAATGTCCTGAATCTCTTCGTCTTCCAGTCCCTTGAACACCTCCAAGTCCGTCAGGAGGGTGGCGACTTGGTCCGGCATGAGCTCCTTCTTTCCGTTGGTGCAGCACTGGTAAAAGAACTCCCGAATGAGCATCTTGTTACCGGACGCCTCAATCATGCTCTTGGGCACCGGCTTTTGACCAACCGCGTCAATCGCGTCCTTCAACTCCCAGCTAGTCAAGTTGCGCTTCACCTTCGCCTTGTCCATCAACGCAGCCTTTTGGTCCCCCGCCTTCTCGGACAACTGGACGCTCGATGTCGTGGGAGACGGGGCCGCGTCATCTTCTTCGCCGTCAGAATTATTGAGACCATCGTCACTGGCGTTACCAGCATCGGGCTCGGGCTCGGGCTCGTCGCCCGACGCGACCGCCTCGTCGTTCTCGAGAGCGTCATCCGCCGCATCGCCCGCGGGCTGGGGCTCATCAGCCTCCGCCGCGGGTTCTTCAGCCGCCGGCTCCGGCGCCTCTTCGGCGCCGGGCGCTTCCTCCGTAGCCGCGAGTACGTCGCGCGGCGCCGCGAGGGGCTTCGGTGCCGTCTCCACCGGCGCTGTCACGGTAATCGTGCTCTTGGGAACGGTGATGTTCGTGACCGGGCGCAGGATCGCTCTGTTGGCAAACTGCGCAGCAGCCACCTCAAAGGTGAGTTCGCGCGCGGTGGCCATGTAGGCGAGGGCGCGGAGGAACTCGGGGTACTGCATGCGCTTCGCCATTGGTTTGCGCGCCTTGGCGAACAGAATTGCGGTGGTGCTCGGATTGATCTTCACGTCCACGAAGCCCGCCTTGCGCATGGCGCGAATAAACTGCGCGGAGCCCATCTCCTGCGGGTATTTCTTGCTGCAGTGCTGGAGGTAGATCTGCCAGACAATCTCATCCTTCCCGTTCTTGCGGAACGAGTCCGGGATGTTCTGAGGCAGACTCGGCTTGGCCTTGAGGTGCGAGAACTTGTCCATGAAGGAGCGGAACTCGTTGTACCCGATGCCGCCGTCGCCGTTGCCGTCCGCGTTGGCGTACGCCTGGTCAAGCACCGCCGAGGTCTCCTCCGGCTTCAGCCCGTCGAGCACGCCGAGGTCGGAGAGCAGGCAGATCAGCTCGCCTTTGTTGATCGTGCCGCTGTTGTCTTGGTCATAGTGCGCGAACAAGTCCATCACGGACTTGCCCGCGACGTGCGACTTGCCCACACCGCCGCGCGCGCTTCGCGGCTTTTGGTTTTTCGGTTTGTCCGGAGACGCCGAAATCTGCTTGTTCCACTCGGAAAAGTCCTCCTCCTCGATCTCATCCAGGTGCTTCTGGTGCATCTTGATCTCCTTGTCCAGCCTCTCCAGCGACATGTTGTACACCTTGGCCTGTTTATCGATGTTCGTGTTCGTCGATGCCTGCTTAAGCTGCATCTCCTTCAGGAGCTGGATGGACTGCGAGACGAGCGCCTCGCCCTCGGTGGGGTCCGCGCGCAGGATGTCCACCAGCGGCCCGGGCGGCGCCGGGGGAAGCGGCGGCTGGTCGAGCGGGTCGACGGGCTTCTGCACGAAGTTGAAGGCAAAATCCAGCGAGCCGTTGATCTGCGCGTCCGTCTCCGCGCGCCTCGCCTCCAACTCCTCCTCGTCGTCCCCCTCCATCTCGAACTTGGGCAAGGGCTTGTGGTTCGCGAAGCGCTCGGGCGCGACGGCGCGGTTGGGCCGCTGGTGCGGAAGCGGGTCAGTGCGCTTCGCGCCTTCGTTGTACTTGAGCTCCTCGCGCATGTAGGGCATGGTGAGACGGCGATGCATGAACTTGTACTCGCGCTCGTCGTTCTCCTTCGCCTCCTTGAGGAGCGTGGAGGTGTTGTTCATGTTCGTCTTGAGGTGGTAGTGCGCCTCCTGGGTGAGCTCCAAGGTCTTCAAGATGCGGCTCAGGCGCGCGTCAATCGCCTTCATGTCCTGCTTGCGTTGATCGACGTCGCCCTGCGCGGAGAGAAGCATCTTGGTCTCATCGTAGATCAGACCTTTCAGGACCTCGGAGTCGCGCGCGGTCACCTTGCCGCTCTCCTCGACGTGATCGGTGAGGCGAGCAACCTGGAGCCCGAGCTCGCGAAGCTCCTCCTCCATCGCGTTCTGCGCCTCCAGGCGCTCGCGCTGGATGACGCGCGACTGCTGGTTCGACTCGACGTCGAAGCTGCTCAGCTCGAGCGACTGCTCGTGCGCGACCGCGAGGGTCTTCTCGAGCTCGGTGGTGAGCACAGGAACGCGATCCTTGAGCTTGGACACGATGGCGTCCATCTTGCGCACCTCCTCCTCGGTGCGTGCAAGCATGCTTGCCTGCTCCTCAACCTTGAGACGGCTGTTCGTGGCGTCGTTCAGGCGACGCGTCGTCTCCTCGAAGTTCTCCTCCGCCTCCTTGCGGGCCAGCTTCTCTTCGCGGAACATGCGTTCAGCCTCTAGGAGCCGTGCCTCGAGGTACTGGCGCTTCTCCACCTTCTCCTCGAGCTTGTCGAATTGACGCCTGGAGCGCGCCTCGAGCGCTTGCACCTCGAGATCCGCCATTCGACTGGTCCGCCCGGGATTGTTCGGGTCAACAAGATTTCCCGCTCGGGGGTTGACGCCGTACGTTGCCATCTCGTTGTAGACACTTTCACCCCTGCTGCGCTCGCTCACCTGCGGGAGAAGCGAAAAGAATGATAAAGAAGGGCGAAGAGTCAGGTCAGCGTCGAGGCCGCGGAGAAGAGGACCCCACGAGGGGGGGGGTCGAATTTCGCGCAATTATACCCGCGCTGTCGCGTCAAGGGGCGATTCCATGTCGTTTGGCCGCAGGGGCACGCGGGAAAGCACGCTTCGACGAGCGCGAGGCGCGAGAAACGTCCCGCGGCCATGTGATCTACCGATTTCACATCGCAGGGTCGATCGCACGGTGTGTGGGACGTACCCTCGCGGCCACCATCTCAGTCGCGGTAGGTGAGGGTCCCGGTCAACAAGGATTCCGCGGCCCGTGCGCGATTACGAATGCCTCGATCGATCGAGCCTCGGCGTCCGGTGCCGCCCGCGTGAAGAGCCGCGGGTGCGAGCCGAACCACGACCGTCTCTCACGCCGTCGCGTGCAGATTCTCGCGTCGGAGATACGTGCGTCGTCGCGCGCGCTCGACGGTATGCTTCCCGCGCCGCAATCACGATTGCCTTTGGTCGGACACGGACGACTCTCGCGTCGGAAAAGCCTTGACAAAAAGCCACCCAAAAATGGAACTGAGGCTTGGCATTATCCTTGAGATATAGACCTTGGCTTATCCCCGACCACGCGCCCGCCGACGCGCCGAGCAGCCGTGTTCTTTTGGGAGGGGATTTTTCCCCGAGAAAACGCGAACCACCGCGTCGGCTTTCCACAAAACCGCCGCGGGCGTGCGCGAGGGTCGGCGCCGATGGAGCAGGCGCGAGGAGGGAAGTGAGCACGAGAAGCACGGACAAAGGGATGATGAGCGACTCGGTGGCTTTCGATCCCGAGGTGAACGAGAAGTACGTGGACGAGGCGAAGTCGGCGGCGGATGAGTACGCCGCGGACGGGCTGACGGAGCTCGAGCTCTGCGCGCAGTACTGCCGCTCG
>MDSV01168597.1_pt1 | contig 18942 bp, 24 predicted proteins | sample 810851 | NCBI WGS metagenome assembly MDSV01 (sample SAMN05326640, study PRJNA326480) | marine metagenome | isolation source: seawater | place: Atlantic Ocean: North East | collected 2012 | reverse complement strand
TTGAAAATAAAAATAAATTAAAACATTGGTGTAATAATGGTGCTATAATAGGATATTATAATAGTATTGAAAAATATGTAAATATCATAGATAAAGTATTTAAAGAAAAAGTTTTTAAAAAGACATGGGGACCAACAGGTGATAGTTGCCTATATTATTATGCATTATTATCTAATAGATTAAAAGATATTAATATCAAGATTGAATCAAAAAAAAAAATATTTTTTACCTATAATGAATACGAATTTACATTAAAACAAAAAAAAAATACTTTATATGATATACCATATAAAGCTTTTATTTATCATTTTACCAGTTGTGATGGAAGTTATAAAAAAAATAATTTAAAAAATGAAATATACCATAAAATATAAAAATATATTTATTAAAAAATCGATACATTTTTCTTTTTCAAAAAACTTTTATATATATTTATTTAAATATGTCAAAAGAATATATAGGCCCACACATATCGTCCGAAATTAAAAATGATTATAGATTAAAGGTTACAGATATAATAAAAGATTTTATGTGGGATTATAGATTGAGAAATAAACCTTATTATATACGTGTTGAACAATTAGATAAATATATTGATAAAATAAGAAACGATAGAAATATACAAAAAGGTGCTGAATTTATATACCAAGATTCTAATTATATTCTAAATAAAGAGAAGGTAAAAAAATATGCTAATTCTTTTAAGCTATGTAAAAAAAATAATAAATATTTTTTTATATTAACAAACCATAAGTTTAATTCTTCTAAAATAGTTGATTTTGAAATATTTATTTAATTATTTATACTTCATGTTCATAATTTTTTAAATTTATTGTATTATAAAAAAAAATCGAAACTTTTATAAGAAAATAGTTAATCAAGACTCTAGACCTTTTTTTCAATTAGACACTAGTTGAAAACTATGCCTCGAACCTCGAACACATTCACCATTCAAGACGTCGCTGCTTATGTATTTAAAAGCTTAAATGACAAAAAAGCATCCGCTGTCTTTATTGGCAGCTCATTCTTTACCGAAATTAAGTTTGGTACTAAGGGCATGAACCATGAGAAACTTAGTGAGACTATTCTTGCTGAGAAACTTTGGAAGATTGCTCGTGTTATCAACGACAAATACGGTGAAGAACTTCAGCGTTCATTTGGTGTCGATGCCGTGTGCGTTGCCAAAGTTGATGGATGGACATCTGGTTTTGGCAAGTCTAGACCCTATCTCCTTGCTGTCAAGGAAGGATTTGACTTCAATTCATCTACCTTTCATAGGTCTGGATGCTGGATCATCGATCCAAGTGTTACTGGAAGAGCCCCTTTCTCTAAAGAAAGAGTACTCTACCCCGATTCTTTCAAGGTTGAGCAGATTTTGATTAACCATGCTAAGAAAAACGATGATACTTACTACTCCGAACAAGAAGTAGAAGATGACGAAAACCAATCCGACGATGGCTTCAGTGTTACAAACACTGAAACTTCTAGCATTGCTGTTTCCAACAAAGGTAGAGATGATGTTTCTCCTGTCACTGAAGTAGAAGACTCTTCTGCGTCTTCTGTTTTTTCAGGTGGTTTTTCTAACAATCAGAATGATCAAAACAACTACATTTCATTCCTTATGGGTCTTCGACATGATGGTGCATCTATCCCAAGTGCTGCTGTCTCAGAAATTAACGTCTTTCAGAGTTTGAATCCTGAAGAAAAACAGCACTGCTTCACGGTCCATAACGAGTTCATGAAGATGTTCTGTCCCATTATGTATGGAAACATCGATCAGAACAAAGTCTGGTCTAACTGCTGATCTCTTAAGACAGCTCAAAAGTATATTTGTAAAAAAATAAAACAAAAACAAAAAAAAAATTTATGGCTAAGCAGATCATAATCTGTTTTAAGAGCCAATTATTATCTAAGCGTACTATGGTATGTTTTAAATTATAAACTAATATTATATATGAAGAATATTTCACAACTACAAAGAATTTATAATACAGAAATTAGAAAAGATTGTAAATACTTTAAAAATAAAATTGATATGTGCTTAGAAGACAATTTTAATGATATATTTCCATGTGAATATATATTTATTGAATTTACTTCATGTGTTAATAATTTTAATAATAAATTTAAAAATAAATATTTTAAAAATAAAAATTTTGAAATTATTTATTAAGTAAATATTTTAATTACTCTATTCACTTTATGAAATATTTCAAATATTATTTTATTTTTTTTTAATTCATTAATTAATTTTTCCTTTGTTTCGCTATTCATTTTATTAAAATGTGTGCCTTTTTTTTTTGTACAATTAAGATTATTATTGTATTTCTTTAAAATAATTTTATTATCTATATTTTCAGAGAAAATAAAATTGGAAAATTTTTTAATTGTATTATGTGTATCATTTTTAAAATCTTCAATTTTCAAATACAATATTTTATTTCTATTCTTTTGATTAATTTTTATCATACATGCCATTTTTAATATATGCTTTGTTTCAAATATAAATCTTAATGTTTCAATTATAAACGCTTTACATATATTATTCTTTTTAATTAAAAGTAAATTTTCATAATATGACTTACTTACATCTGGTTTAAAATTATTTTTTAAATACTTCTTTGTTTCTTCTATTATATTTAAATCAATGTCAAGTATTCTTAACATAACATGTAGTAACTGTGTATTCGAAAACCATTTATTTTTATCATTTTTGATTTTTAAAAACCATTTTTCAGGTGTTGGACTTTGTGTATGATAAGCAAAATTTGATAATGATTGACTATATGGATCTCTAATAAAATGAATAATTTTATTTATATCAATATTATTAAAAATGTTATATATATAATTTGGACTAGCTTGTAAATAAAATTTATATTTTGAATTTAAATTTAGATTATAATTAAAATCTTTTACTAATTTATTATTTACCATTTTATAATTATCGTCTAAATGATTATATTTAAAATGTATTTTATCACCTAAAGTTTCCTCATATAGTTTTACTAATAATTTAGATAAAACACAACCAGTTTTATGATGGTATATAATTAATATATTACTCATTATATATAAATTATATATTTAATATATAAAAATACAAAAAAAATCATTTATAAATAAATAAACAAGACCCATTTTCATTCAAATTTACATGAATTTTCCATAAATTAAATAAATTATCTATATAATTATAATTTTCAATAATTGACTTATGTTTTATTTTTATTATATTTTCTTTATTATTTATATAATAATCTTGGATGAAATCAAAATCAATTATTTTTAGTACATACGAGAAATATAAATGAGATTTATCGATTTTCCTTTTGTCATCATAGCATATATATATTAACCATTTATGCACAGGGTAATTTATAATTTTTTTTAAACTATTTTTGTTTAACTTTATATCTTTGGATATGTACTTGTCTGATTCAAATTTGTATGTCAGAAAAAAATTTTTTAACCCAATTATTTTGTATATATCTTCAAATGTAGCTTTTAATGAACTCTTAATTTCTATTAAATTTTCAATAACATAATCATTCCCATTTTTACTTAATATTAGACCATCTATTTCACCTTTACACTTATTGTTATTTATTTTTATATTAAATAGTTTATATATATCTACATTTTCAACATATATGTATTTCATTTCACTATTTTTATCAGATTCATTTATGTACGATCTTATTAATTTATTTACATTATATTCTGATTTTTTTCCTATTAAACTCCTTTCATGATTTACAATATTAATTAATTTTTGATCAATACCATACTTAAATTCTAAATTATTAAATTTATCTATGTAATATAATAATTCCCTTTTATTTTTATTAAATAATATAATTTTTTTGTTACATGAATTGATTGTTTTTAATATTTTGAATTTAATATTTTTATCATCAAATAAATCATATAATTTTTTAAATCTATCTAATTCTTTACTTAAACTATTATCTCTTTTCTTCAACAAAGAGAATATTTTTTTTATATTAAATAAATATTTTCTAAAATTTAATTTATAAAATAAATAATGTTCGTTCATCAATTCAAATATATTATTTATTTTGTCAATATATTGATCATATTCATAAACACCAGATAATACAATTTTCTGTCTTACAACTTTTACATATTTTAAATAATTATTGTTTTTTAAATGTTCAATATTATAGTGATTATCAACAAATTTTTTAAAATTATCATAATTTTCCATATTTATATTACATACATCATTATTACATAAATTTTTAGAATTATCACGTAAAAAATTATGTATTGACATTAGACATAATATTTAATATTGAATTAATATTATATATAAATAAAAATATTTATTTAAAAAATTATTTGAAAGCTGATATGAATGAATTAACTAATTTTGTTTCTGGACTTTTACCTCTACATGATGGTTTTCCAAATATAAATGTTTTATAATTAAAACTATTTTTATATTCAATCTTCTTTTCCCCCATATATACAATAAATCCTAATACTAAAACAATAAAAAATAAATTATATATAATCTTTTCTATTAATTTAATTCTTTCAAATTTAGTCTCATCTTCACTTGAAATATCTTCATTATTAAGATAATCATTTTTCATTAACTGAATAATGTATATTAAACCTAGTAAAACTAATGCTATTACAAAAAATTTTTTATTACAATTAATTAATAATAAAAATATTAAATATAACTTAATTGAACTTATAAATATATCATAAAATTTCTTCTTTTTCAAAGACGTGTCAGTTAATACAACGAAAAATAATAAGGTTAAAAATGAAATAAAATGTTTTAAATACACGTTGTTCATCAATAAATCTTGAACGCGACAAGGAAATAACTCGCCTATGTAATTTGATGCTATAATTAAAAATAATACAAAAACATTCCAGATTGGTAAAATCAATGTTTCCTGTTCAGCCATTATATATATTAGTATGATAATTTTTTTAAAATATTTGTTAATATTTATTTATTTAATTCATATATACTATCTATTTGTTTTACTATATTATGTGCGTAAAAACCATTTTTTACACCTAAATCATTTTTTAAATAAATTTTAAATTCATCAATATTGAATCCTAATTGTTTATAATGATTATATAAATCACCTATAGTTTTAATTCCGTGAAATTCAAAATTCATATATTTATTATAGTACAATAATTTACTTAACTTATTATGAAATATATTAATTCCTAATAATTGATCTCTTGTATAATTATGAAATTCATCAAAATATTCGTAACATTTAACAAATATTTCTAATAAACACATACAGTCATCTAATGAATTATGATAATTAATATCTTCTTTTACACCTATTAAATTTCCATAAACAGTTGCCAATTTATAGTTCGGTTTCATATCAGGGTATTTTTTCTTTACTAATGGCATTACATCCATAAAAAACCAATTATCTGGCATTCTATTATTCACTAATTTAAATCCTCTTTCTAGCACAATTTGATCGAACCCGAAATTATTGTATGCTACCCAAGTAATATCGCTTCGACCATAATTTTCCCTAATAATTTTTTTTATCATACAACATAATTGATCTAGACTTAAAGCATTTGTTTCTTTTAATTTCTTTTCATCTATTTTATGTACGTGTACCGCATCAATCCTACCGTCAAAAGGATACACATATTCGTTTAATAATACATTTCCATCTGTAGCAATAATTGTCATTTGCATAATAGAATTATCTAATACATTAATACCATTTGTTTCTAAATCATATATCACAAAATTCATGCTATATTTTTATAAGTTTAACTACTTTAAATCTATTTTAAAAATCAATTTTGATTTAATTTTTAATATATATTTATGTATATCAAAAATAAATTATTTATATCCTAAAATTGCTTTTTTATGAAAGTTTTTATATTATCAATATTAGATATGCGGGTTAATATTGATCTAGAAGACTATACAGCATCAGATACAAGTAGTGATAATACAGTTAGTTCATTAAATTCATCACCATTGGACAGATATAGAATAAACACAAACATACATCAATATTCACCCTCAAGTTTATCTTCTTTTGATTATTCAAGTAATTCTTCCGAATATTCTGAATTAACTTATTACTATATGCCAGAAGCAAGAGCTATATATGATAGACAACCAATAATCAGAGCTAATAATGTAGCTCCATTAATTTCAGATATTGAAGAAGGAAACGATAATACTTCGATTGAATCTATAGATTCTAGTGTATCCGATAATTTTAATCATTTAATAAATAATGAAATAAAATGTAGTAAAAGTACGCTATTAATTATTTTCACAATATTTCTTTTTTATCTTATAAATTCTTCTATAAATGATTCATTAAATAATGGATACGATAATTTTTATGAATTAACTTTTAGAACATTAAGCGATTATCCTAATTGTAAGCCAATTCAACATGAAATTTGGAGATTATTTACTAATTCATTATTACATGTGGATTTATCACATTTATTACCTAATGCTTGCTTTATTTATTTTATAGGTTATTTATTAGAAAATATTATTGGTCATATAAATTTATTAATTTATTTTTTTATAGGATCTGTTACTGGTTGTTTAGCATTAGCATATATTAATAGATTTGTAATTTCAATTGGTGCATCGTGTGGATTAATGTCTTTAAGTGGTGCCCTATTAGGTACTTTACCATTGAATTATGATAGTATTGATAGATGTGGCTTATTATTATTAGGATTATCAGCATTATTACCTTTAATTATTGATATTATTGGTTATTCTACTAATTATAATGAAAATATTTCATATATAGGTCATTGGACTGGTTATATAAATGGATTTTTAATATCCGTTTTTAATACAAAAAATATAATAAGTAAAAATTGGAAATTAATAGTAAGAACATCATTTATTAATATTTTTATTGCTTTTAATTTTTACTTATTATTTGATTATTTTCATAACACATATAAAACAAATGTTATGAATGAAAAATTAAAAAATATAGAAATTAGTACATGTTGCTATGCTTATATAAAAAAATATGATTTTAATCATAATTTTACCTGTGCATATAATTAATTTTTTTTACAAGTTGTACATCCTAATAAAAATACAAATAAACTAAAATTTTTACCTAATTCTTTCTTTTTATAAAAATAATAATCTACTACCCCATAGATTAATATAATCGGTAGTAACCAAAATATAAATGTTTCATATAATACTATTTTATGATTTATATCATCACTTATTAACTCTTTTTTTAAATAATTTAATCTTTGTGTATTAATAAAATATAATTTAAATAATAAGAAAAAAAATAATATTGTAGAATAGTACCTCATTTTGGATGTTAGTAATAGTAAAAAATAAAGTAAAAAAGCATATAATAAACTTGTTATTGAGTTACCATTTGACCAATTATAAACATTTTCATTACCCAAAGATGTTTTAAATTCCCAACCCCCTTCTAACATAATAAACATAAATATTAATATTATACCCAATAAATGTTTAGCATATATATTATTATTAAAAAATCTTTGTGTATCACATGATAATATATGTGTGGCATAACCGCCCGCTATAATCACAATTGAAACAAAAATAAATGAAATTCTAGAAATTCTATGTGTTAATAATTTATCATAATTATTATATATATTATCTTCTTCATTATTCATTTTCCTTAATTTTAACCAATATATTTTTTAAAGATATAATTATAAAACTATTATTTAAAAATAATCATACGGATTTTCTAAATTTAAATTTTTGTAAAAATATCATACATGCGTTACTAAATATAACAAATGGATAATTAAAATAAAAATTCATCATTTCAAGAAATGATCGTCCATTATGTCTAATATTTTGATCTATATTATCGTTTATTATTATTTCATTATTTATTTCCTCATTATTATTAATTAAATCACCAATTAAATCATCAAAAGAATTATATTCTGTATAAATAGTATTTTTATTTTTTATATAACCACCTGAACCCATGATTTATTCTTTTTGGCTACATTTTAAATCGATTTTTTATAATCTCTTATTATAAATTAATGAAAAATAACTCAAAAATAAAATATTTTTTATTATGAAATTCTAATTAATATGTATTAATGCTTCCATTATATCAAAATGAATATTTTTCTTATGGATTTCCTCATTTTTCCAACATTCATTACATACACTTTTACTTAAAATAAATTTAACTTTATTTGTATTAAAAATTTTTTTAAAAATACTATATACTCTATCTTTATGAAAATCTGATGTTACAATTACATAAGATATTTTTTCATCATTAGAATTGGATTTAATCCATTTTCTTAAATTTAAAAGGTTTTGTGCTGTATTTTTAGACTTATCATCAATAATTATTTTAGAATTAATTGTTTCTTTTTTAAAAATTTTATTCATTTTAGATGCTTCACTTTCTTCGTAAATTTGATTATTTTTAATTCCACCAGTTAAATATATTATTTTTTCTATTTTAGACTGTTTAATATACTTTAGCGCACTAAGTACTCTTTCATTTTGTATTAAATTATCACTGCATCCTAAAATTATTACTATTTCAGTTTTTTTTGATAAAACTAAAGTAAATAAGAAAAATAATGCAAATATAACCATTTTTAATATTTTTTTTATAAAAAGGAAAAAAAATCAATTATTTATTTTCAAATTTTTCCCAATTTAATACAATTTTTTTTAATTTAAACTTGTTTTCTTTTTTATATATTTTGTATTTATATGAATTAGCCATTGGCCTACACTCCCAACAATAAAATTCACCACCTTCAATTTTTATAGTAAATTTTTTTTCAATAGTTTTTAATAACTTTAAAATAGATTTTTCAAATTCATAATAAAAATAAGGTGAATCTTGACATAAACTAATATATATATGATTTTCATCTAAATAAATATAAAAATTTCTATCACATACATCAGTAAATATATCTTCTAATATTTTAATTTTATCTGGTAAAATCCAAGGGTCATCTATATCTTTTTTGTTAATAGTACCTTTCCATATAGTTGAAAATTTTTCTAGTACGTTAATGTGTTTAGTATCATCCCAATAATACTGCATAACTAATGTAATTATTTATATATAAAAAATCAATTTTTATATTAAAAATTGAAAAAATTATAAAAGAAATAATTTATAATAAAATATCTAAAGATGAATACAAATAAAAATGAATGTTCTATATGTTATGAACCTTTAAATAATAATGAAAATAATTTATTTACAACTAGATGTAATCATACTTTTCACAAATCATGTTTAGATAAATGGAATCGTTCTACTTGTCCAATGTGCAGACACAAATATTTAGATACATATGCTTGGTATTCACAAAAACAATTTAATAATAACAAATATAATTTAAATTATCCTTATATTTTTTATGATATCATTGATAAAAATAATAATCAAAAAACAGTACAGATCACAGAAATAGGTACAGAATCAAAATTTGATGATGCAATAAACCTTGGAACTGTTGTAAAATTTAGCCATTGTCTATAATAATATATAAATTAAATTAATTAAAATTATATTGTATAAAAATAAAAATATTATCATAATATATGAGGTATTATATTAGAATAACTTATAAAACAAAAAATATATACAAAGATCAATATGGTAATCTATTAAAAAGTAAAAAAATTATTGATCAATTTGATAAACTGTATATTGTTCCAACTTACAAACATATTAAATTTTATAATGACAAAAATAAAATATATGCTTCTGGATTAGATAGTAAAGGTAGAACACAATATAGTTATAATCAAGATTTTAAAAACAAAAGAGAAGATAAAAAATTTCAAAATTTAAAAAAATTTATTTTGATAAATGATAAACTTGATAAAAAAATTAGTTCAGATCTTAAACAAAATAAAGATAAAAAAAAAAAATTAATAGCAACTATATTAAAATTAATGAAAATATGTAATTTTAGAATAGGAAATGAAACATATGAAAAAGAATATGGATCAATTGGGCTAACAACATTACAAAAAAAACATGTGAAATTTAAATCTGAAAGAACAATCATCGAATTTACTGGAAAAAAAGGAGTTTTAAATACTTGTACTTTTAAACACACGTATATTCAAAAAATATTAAGATTACTATGTAATAAAAATAAATATTTATTTTCCTTTTATGATGAAAATAGACAAATAAAACATATTAATAATAATGACGTTAATGAGTATTTATCAGAATTTAATATAACAAATAAAGATCTTAGAATGACCAATGCTAATTATTTATTTTTACATTATTTTAATGTTTATACAAATGACTTAAATTTTAAATCTTTACCAGAAAAAGAACAAAATAAAATAATTAAAGAATGTGCTGTTGAAGTATCAAAACAATTACATAATACAGTTCATGTTGTATTAAATAGCTACATAAGTAAAAATTTAATCAAAAAAGTAAAAAATGTAAATTATAATAAAAATTTAAAGATTAAGGATCAAGTTAAAAAACTAATTAATTCTTAATCTCATGCATTTTTAATATTCTATTCATATAAGGTAATATTTCTTTATCATGAGTAATAACTATTAATGTTTTATCTTTTAACTCTTCCATTAACATATTGATAACTTTTTTTCTAGATTTACTATCTAATGATGTTAATGGCTCATCAAAAGCATATATTAATCCATCTTTTAATACTCCTCTTATTATCATTGTTATTTTCTGCATACCAAGTGATAAATTATTACCATTTACACCAGCATTTGTATATATTGAATTTGGTAATTTATTAAAAATAACCATTAAATCATATTTATTTAGTAAATTAATTACTTGATGTTTATTTTTATTAGTTCCATAAACCATATTATCTAATATTGTTCTATTAAATAAAACTGTTCTTTGATTAATGTAGATTATATTCGTCCTTAAATATGTAGTATCTATTTTTTTTATACTTATATTATCTACTAAAATTTCACCATCATCAACATCATGTAAATCTATTAATAATTTCATAATAGTTGTTTTTCCAGATCCTGATTGGCCAATTACAGCTAATTTATCTTTATTTTTAATAACATAATTAAATTTATTTAATATTTTCTTCTTATTTTCATAACCAAAACTTACATTTTTAAATTCTATTTTACCTGAACTTAATTTTTTGTTAATAATATTTCTTTCTTCTAAATTCAATATTTCATTTAATAATGTTTCATTAGACTTAATGATACCCATTTGATAAATGGCATTTGATACTTCATTATTTAAGCTAAATAAATAATCTAATCCAGTTCCTAATGTTACAATAATAGAAATAAAACTTACTGTACTAATATTTTTATTTTTATGAGAATAATAAGATATAACTAGGATTAATATTGCTGAACATACAATAATAAAGTCAGAAGTTGAAATATTTGTTTTTTCAAACCAAAAATTTTTAATGTAGTATCTTCTTAAATTATTTTCACTTTTAATAAATTTATTGATTTCATTATCTTGTTCATTATTTATATAAATATTTAATAAATTAGTTAATCTATCAGTCAATTTCTCATTATTTTCATATAAAATACTAAATTTTTTCATTGAATTTTTAATTTGTCCGTTAAAATTATAAATATAAATAGATATTATTGCTATTATACTAAATAAAAATATAGCACCAATTTTCCAATTTAAAATGAAAAAATATATTGTTATTGATAATAAACCAATAAATGTGGCGATAAAATAATTACACATGTATTGAAATAAATAAATAACTGACATATTTAATTCAAATAACTTAGATAAAGTTTCACCTACTTTAACATCTTTAAAATCATTTGAATATTTTTTTATAAAATTTTCAAAAAATAATTTTCTTAAATATTTAAAATAATTCGGTATAACTAACGATTCTAAATAATTTTTAGTTAAATATAATATTCCTAATATAATGTATATGATGGAAATTATTAACATTAATCCAGGAACATTTAATTTAAATATGTTTTTTAGATCAAAAAAATCTGTTGTTGTATCTTTTTTATGTATAATATCAAATAAATTTCCATATAATCTTGATAAACCCACGCTTTGTAATGGATATATTATCCCTATTATTAATGCAAAAAATAATATTTGGACATAATTATTTTTTAAATGTTTTATAAATAATACATTAAACAACATTAATATATATATACATAAATATTTAATAAAAAATGATTTTTTATATATATATTAAAAATATCTAAAAAATGCTTAATTACAGTACTAGTTATGTATATAATAAAAATAATAATGATATTGAGGATATCGTAGCAGATAATCATATAAAAATAAAAAAAAATACACTTATACCTGAAAAAGATAAAGATGTAATTGAAAATTTTGTTTCTGAATTATTGAAAATTGAATTAAATGAAAATGAAAAAAAGAATCTAAAAATATACAATGATTTTTTTAATAAATTACGAAAAAAATATAATATAAATCCAAAAAAATCACAAATTTATTTTATTTACAGACAATGGAAGTTTAAAAAATTAATTGATGAATACGTTAATTTAGAAAAACTTTTAATTACTAAACAAATGAGATCACATTCTGGTGTATTAGTTGTTTCAGTCATAATGCCACCAGATAACTTTTCATGTAAATATGACTGTCATTATTGTCCAAATGATCCTAGATATAGCAGAAGTTATTATCATGGAGAACCAACAGTAATGAGAGGGGCTAGAAATAAATTTAGTCCTTATGATCAATTTCATGAACGAATAATTTCCTATTTTATTAATGGACATAATATAGATAAAATAGAAGTAATTATCTTAGGTGGTACATTTTCTTGTTATGATCCTAAAATATCAGAAAATTTTATTACAGGCTTATTTTATGCAGCAAATAATGTATTTGAAGATCAAAATAATTTAAGAGAAATGTATAACATTGAAAAAGAAAAAATAATTAACGAAAATGCTTTAGCACATATAATTGGAATAACAATTGAAACTAGACCTGATAAAATTTCAAAATATGAATTGAGAAGATTTAGAAGATATGGTGTAACAAGAGTTCAATTAGGAATTCAACATACTGATGATTCAGTTTTAGAATATATTAATAGAGAATGTTATCAAAAAGATACCATTAATGCTTTAAAATTATTAAAAGATAATTGTTTTAAAGTTGATATACATATTATGCCTGACTTACCTGGTTCTAATTTGGATATGGATAAAATAATGTTTAAAAAAATAATTCAAGATCATAGATACCAAGCAGATCAATGGAAAATATATCCTTGTAATGTACTTGAATATACAAAAATAAAAGAATGGTATGATGCTGGTCAGTATAAACCATATGCTGAATCTGATTTTCAAGGTTTTTTTAATTTAATCATTGATACATTAAGAAATGTTCCACCATGGATTAGAATCAACAGAATACAAAGAGATTTTCCTGGTAATTATATCGAAGGTGGTAATAAATTTACAAATCTAAGACAAATGTTAAATGATCATTTAAAAAACGAGAATTTTAAATCAAAAGATATTCGACATATGGAAGTAAAAACTGATTATTCAAATATCCATAATGCTAAATTAATTAGGGTAGATTATCATGGTAATGATGATAATGATATTTTTTTAAGTCATAAATCATGTACTTGTAAATATTGTTTTAATTATTATTTATATTTAATAATTAATTTTATATTTTCATTATTTGGTTATCATTATTCATATTATGGATGTGGTAATGAAGATAAAATTTATAGCTTTTTGAGACTAAGAATCAATAAAAATAATTACGATAATTGCTTTTCAGATAAATATTTTAATAAAGCTAAAATTAGAGAATTACATGTATATGGTAGAGTAAATGATACTTATTCAAATAATAATATTAAATCTTCACAACATGTAGGATTTGGTAGAAAATTAATGAATGAAGCAGAAAATATTGCCAAGTCTATGAATTGTGATGGATGTATTGTCATTGCTGGTGTTGGAACTAGAAATTATTATCGAAAATTAGGATATGAAATTGACTACAAATCAAAAAATCATGGAGAATTTATGATTAAAAATTTTTAATTCATTATACTTATTTATAAATTTTTAATTCTGATAAATTAAAATAATGATCAGAATATAAAAATATAGATTTTAATTTTTTTTTTACATTATTATTATGATATTTATTTATAATTATATTACACATTTTATATATTATTTTCACATGAGTACTTATTTATTTTCGTCATCAATAAAAATATTTATTCATTCTATATTTCCTATTTTTTTTAAAAATCATCCAGAAAATTGTTTAAAAAGTTTAAATTTTTATTTTGAATTAAAAAAAAATACTGAATCAATTTAATTTTTTAAATTTATTTAAAATAATTATCTTTTAATATATTATAATGGCAACTGAAGTTAATGAAAATACTAATTTCAAAGAAGAAATAACTGATTTAAAAGAAATCGAATTAGAAGAACAAAAACAAAAAAAATTATTAAATTTAGCTGAAATACTAACTAATTTATTGTTAGAAGAATCTAAATTAAATGAATTAAAATTAAAACTTAATTTAGATAATGAATATTTAGACTTATTAAGAAAAATATCAGATATGTTTCCTGTTTTATTCCAAGAAATAGATGAATCAATTTCAGAAATAGTTTCTGATAAAGTAATTGATTCAAATGATGTCCCAAGATTAATGGTTTTAATTAAAAATGTTTATAAAAAATTTTCAGATTCAAAAAAATTAAACTCCATTAAAAAAATTACTATTGAAGATTCAATTAATTTTATTAAAAATTTACTTTTAATATTAATTGAATTAGAACATATTAAAGTAAAAGACAAAGAAAATGTTATTTTAATTATTGACTTATGTATTGATTTATTAACTTCATCTGTTGATGTATCATCAACAATAATTGATAAATTAAAAGAATGTTTTAAATGTTAATCATTAAAATAATCGAAAAATATTAAATCATCATCAATAAATTTTTCTATTTCTATATATTTTTTTTTATTACCATTTTTTAATAAATTATTTAAATTTCTTAACACTTGAAAACCTTCATCTATATACATATCTGCTACAAAATCATCATTTATATCTATATTATCCTTATATCCTTGTCTCACATAACTCATAATAAAATTTGATCTTTTTTGTTTATTTTTAATTTTTTTACATTTCATTAAAGCTCTCCCTAAATTAAATCCTGGGTTAATATTTTTATATGAACCTAACTTATATCCATGTGTTTGACATAATCTAATCTTTGATCTATACAAGTTTAAAATTATTTTTTTATTGTTCATTTATGCTTTAATTAATTACTTATTTTTTAAGTATATATATATTTTCAATTTTTTATATGTATATATATTGTGTATCTATTTGTTAAAAAGTAAATATATAAAATTTTATGATTATATATTATATATGGTAGAAAATAAAAAAGTATCAATTATGAAAAATATTAATGTATGTTTAATACCAAAAAAAGAAGAATATAATATTTGTAATTCTTTATTATGGTGGTCAGATAAAGATATTGAAGAATTTAAACTTAATTTTGAATTAAGCTTAAAAGTAATAAGTAAAATGAATAATGTAAATTACATTGAAGCTAAAAAAATTATGAGTAAAAATGATAGTATTTTAAGAACATAAAAAGTAATTATTTATATAATTAAATTATTCATTTCAGATTCCAATTTTTGTGTTACTATATATTCATTTTTATATTCATAATTTAATCCCTTATTTTTTATATAATTTGATATTAAATTAAATATAGAATGTTTTGAATGAAAACAATTAAAATTCTTACATGAACATTTTATGTGAAACTCATTATCTTTATAATAAAATATTATATTATGATCATTATTCAATTCATCTTTTTCATGAAAATTAATAAATTCAAACTCATCATATCCAATGATTTTGAAACATTTTTCACATTTAATATTATTTATATCACTTGAAATAGTATTAATTATATAATCTAAATGATGACAATATTTATTTCTACATGAACAATTAAACTTATATTGATTATTATATTTTAAAATATTTATTAAATTATCATTTTTATTAAAATCCTTTATTATTAAATTCATAGAATTTTTCATATACTATTTTTATAATTAATTCTTAAGTCAATTAATGATAAAAAATAATTATATTTATTTTAAAATTTTGTTAAGTTATATTTTTTAATGTAAATATCTGCATGTTCTTGGTCTTCCAACTGATTTAGCATAAACTGGTATATTATTAACCTTACAAGATTTATTTAAAAAACACTTATGACATACATTTTGGTTTTTATGATCTACTTCAAATGGATAATCAACACAATTGTAGTCTAATTTACAATTTGAACATTTTAAATAAGGAGGGTTTAGTGAATCTGTTGAAAAATTTTTAAAATTTAAATTTTTATTATTAAAATTTATAGAATTTACTGTATTTACAGGATAACTATTTTTTAATTTATTTTCTTCATAATAATTCATATTTGAAAAATTTTCTTTTTGATATCTTTTTTCACAATAATCTAGAAATAATATAACTAAAAATAATATTATAATCCAAAAATAAACTTGGTCCATATAATATATATTTATAAAAAAATGTTTTATTTATTTTTTTTTGAAATAAAAATCATTATTATAATTATATGATTTCGTTAATTATTACATTAATTATTTTAGTATTAATCATAATATTAACAATTTATGGAATAAATGTAGCATTAAGAACTACAGTTGATTCATTTTTAAATAAAGAAAAATTTCAAAATTTTAATAATATGATTAATCAAGTTCCAGATTTAGATGCTTGTAAAAAAATTGACTATCCTTTAAAAAACACATTAAATTCTCAAACAGGAACAAATATCCCTTTAAATCCTATATATTATAATAATCATGTTGGTCAATTAAAAATGTTTAAAGATTCTGATAATAATGAACTTAAAAAAGGATGTTTATGTGCTTATCAAAATGAATTATTATATGATGGTATATGGAAATCTAATATTGAAAAAAAAAATAAAGGATTTTTGAACCAAAACTGGATCTTAACTAATGGTAATGTTAAAAATGATTATGTTTGTTCCGATAACTTTTTAAGATTTAATAAAACTATGCCAGATGATTATAATGATTGTAGTGCATTACCAAATCTACAAAAAATGGATATGAATATTCATTTTAATGATAAAAAAGATGATCCATTAGATTTACAAATAGCTTGTTTCCCTAATGAATTTAATAAAGGTATGTAAAGATTAATATATATGCGTTTATATTTTTTAATAATTCGTTAATTTCTTAACTAATTTTAAAATTTTAATAAAAAAATTTTAAATATTATAATTTTTCATAAAACTTAATTATTTTATTATTATTAATGTATGTAATTATTCATTTTTTAAATAATATTTTTGAAAATTTTATATTATTAATAAAAGTATTTTTAATACAGATTTTTTTTGATGATTATTATTTAATGGAAAACCACATATTTACATTAGTTAAAGAAAAAAAAAATATATTTAAAGGAAAAAAATTTTACTTAACAAATATACCGTTTAATCTTAGAAAAACAAAGAAATTTAAATTTAAAGAAAATATTAAATTTACTGGTAATATTAAAAATAAATCTCAAAATAATATTTTGATTTTAGACGTTAAAAACTTATATGATTTTAGTAATAAATATTTTGAATATGATTCTTATAATATTTTTTATAATATAGATATTTTAAATTTAAAAAAAGATTTTGGAGGTATATTTTTCTTTAATCAAAATTACTCAAGAAATTTATTTGAATATAAATTCATATGGTTCTTTTCTGAAAAAAACTTCAGTGGTTATCTATTTCATGAAAATTTAATTTATTAGATTTACATATTAAAATATTATTTATTATTATAAATGTCCGACGCAAAAAATATTAAATATAATTCAGGAGCTCCAGGAGCTGTAACAAGAACTGTTCATAGTAAGTTAGGTGATATAGTAAGTGTAAAAGATTTTGGTGCTGTAGGTGATGGTAATCATGATGATTCTGATGCTTTTCAAAATGCTGTAAATGCTTTTAATTCTAATTCATTTGGAAGTATATGGGGTGATGGTAGATTATATATTCCTAAAGGAAGATATAAAATTACTAGAAGTATTATTTCTAAAAAAGGTATTAATTATCAAGGTGAAGGTGTAGAAATTTCACAAATTTACGTATATAATAATGGTGGCTTTGTTCATGATAGTAAATTTGTTGGTAGTAATGAAGATGCTAATCAATTCTGTATGAATGACTTAAGAATTTTCGCTGCTGAACATCATCATAAAACAGTTATATCATGTAGTTTTATTGATGGTGCTGCTATTTCTGATATTAACATGAGAAATGTTGAAGTATTAGGTGCTCATGTAACAATTAAAATTAGAAATGCTTTAAAAATGTATAATTCAAGACTTGTTAGATTAGAACAATGTAAATTCGTTGGTGATCAAGATAAACTACAATCTTGGAACGACATTCAAAGTGAGCAAGGTATTTTACTATTAGGTGATAAAAATCCATGTGAAATATACTTAAGTGATTGTTTCTTTATGTTTTGGAAAACTGCTATTTATATTGGAGGTAACGCTGAAGGTGTAAATATTAGAGATATGGCAATGTTAGGTGTTAGAGATGGTATTGTTTATAACAGTAACTGGCCTGCTAAAAGTAGAAATATTCATGCTGAACCATGGTTAAGTATATTTGGTTGTCATATTAATGCTTCAAGATACTGCATTCATTTAACAAATGTAATTCAATATAATATTGGTAATAATCATATTTATGGT
>MDSV01203702.1_pt1 | contig 18945 bp, 18 predicted proteins | sample 810851 | NCBI WGS metagenome assembly MDSV01 (sample SAMN05326640, study PRJNA326480) | marine metagenome | isolation source: seawater | place: Atlantic Ocean: North East | collected 2012 | reverse complement strand
TATTTTTTTCATAGGCACTAACTTAGATTATATTATTGAAAATTATTATTATGGCTAAAATTATTTTGTGAAGATTTTAGTCATATTTACATTCGATATCTCCCTAAAAAATTGGGAAGAAAGCGGGTTACTTTCAAGAGAAGTAAGTTATTACCAAGAAATGAAAGAAAATTTCAATTTGAATATAGCATTCTTAACTTTTGGTGGGCTGGAAGATGAATTTATTGCAGAAGAGTTTCCTGATATTGATGTAATTCCAGTATATAAAAAGCTTAAATACTCAAATTCTAAAATTTTAAGAGTTATTAAATCATTTTTTATTCCAATATTTTTTAGAGAAGAATTTTCAAAAGCTGATGTAATAAAAACGAATCAACTTCTAGGTTCTTGGATAGGTATAGTTGGAAAATTAATTTTTAGAAATAGATTAATTATTAGAACAGGGTATGACCTTTTGAAATTTAAATTAAAGCAGTCTAAAAATCCAATTATTATATTACTTTCATATCTTCTCACAATGTTCTCATTAAACTTTTCAGATATATTCATAACAACAAGTAAAAATGACTTTAAATATTTGAAAAGATATTACATTTTTAAGAAGCAGAAATTAAAGTTACTGCCAAATTGGATTCAAAGTGAAAAATATATTCCTTTTCACAAAAGGTATGAGAATAGAATTTTGATGGTTGGAAGATTAGAAAAACAAAAAAATTTTGAAAGGGTAATTAATGATTTAAAAAATTCGGACATAGAAATTGATTTATACGGAGAAGGCAGCCAAAAAACATATTTAACTAAATTAGCACAGATTAATAACGTTAAATTGAATCTAAAAGGAAAAGTTGACAACAAGGAATTATTAAAAGTCTATGGTGATTATAAATTATTTGTATCATCTTCATTATATGAAGGAAACCCAAAATCAGTCCTTGAAGCAATGTCAATGGGTTGTTTGGTTTTATCTTTAAGAAATAGCTCAATAGAAGAATTAATAGACGATTATAAAAATGGAATTATTTTTGAAGATGATTCATCTGAGTTAAAAAATTTAATTGAAAATATTTTAGAAGATTTTGAAGATTTTGAACCAATCGCAAAAAAAGGATACAAAGAAGTTTTAGAGAACAATAGTAAAGAACTTTTATTAAGAAAAGAAATTAACCTTTTAGGTGACTTTTAATATTCTCTTTTCATCTTCTATTTCAATTCTTATATGATGATCGTAACCTCTAAAGTCATCCGGTGTATGGGTTGAGTTAACAACTGTTAAATTTTTACTATTTAATATATCAAATATCATTTGTCTGGTCTCTTGATCTAAGTTAGATGTTGACTCATCAAGAAGAAGCACTTCAACATCAGATAAAAGTGACCTTATAAATGATATTTTTTGCATTTGACCAGAAGAAAGTGTTTTATTTGATATATTTTTATCTAAATCATAATTTTGTTCTTCATTAAAGAGTTTAAACTCTCTTGCCATTTCAAGGAGTATATTATCCCCAATCGGTTCATCTAATCCATATGAAAGATTTTCTCTTAATGTTGAATCAATAATTAAAGGCGTAACTCCGACATAACCAAGTTTTTGAGTTGTAATATTTACTTGCCCTTCTTGTGCATAATAAATACCCGATATCAAACCTAAAATTGTGCTTTTACCAGATCCATTAGGGCCAGTAATAATCGTATGCTTGTTTTTTAAAATTTCGAAATTTAAATTTTCAAATATATCAACCTCGCTATTGAAATATTTAAATTTAACATTTTCAAATTTTATTACTGCATCGGAGTCTAGAATTTTTTCTGTTTTTACATAATTTTTTTTAAAAACATTTTCCTCATTACTCAAAATTCTGTATAGCTCTTTAAAGTGAACATTCGTATTAGAAACCATCATGATTTGTCGATTAAAATTACTTAACTCTTGAAATAATCTTATTAATATTCCTACAAATTCAAGAGTCAGAATTGCAGCAAAATTAAAGAAAATTAATAATATCGACATTAAGAAATATGTTGTAAAATTTGGAAAGTTTGCATTTATATTTCCAACTTTTTGATTATTAATAGATGCCACATTTTGTTTAAAAAGTTCTTTTTCATACCTATTTACTTCTGGATCAATTTTATTAAATATTTTTATCAAGAACATATTGTCAAGAACTCTTTGTATGTAGGTTGATGCTTCTTTGGAAACTTCATAGTTTTCATGAGAATACCTTCTACCAATATCAGTAAGATATTTTGTCGGTATTGCAAAAACTACTGCTCCGACTAAAAAAACTATTACAGCATTAAAGTCTGTATAAATAAGGTACGCAGCGTACAAAGCAATTTGAAGAACACTATTTAATAAAGTAGAAAGACTTCCATAAAAGGTTGCTATATGAACGCTTAATGTATTGATAAAATAATAAGCATCTGAAATAGAGTAATTTCCCTTTTCAAATGCTTCTTTTAATAAATATATTCTTAGATTTCTGTCTACTTCATGAGTTAAATTTAATAAAACAATTTTTTGAACATATTGAATAACAAATCTAATAACAATAATTGCTGGAAGAAGTTCTATATTTTCCATTAAAAGATCTATTAAAAAATTTGCATCTCCATACTCTCTTGTGAACAAATTAGCTATAACAATAATTATTGCAATATCTAAAACCACTGTCGCATTAGATAATACAACTGAAGTAAAAACTCTTACCTTTTTCCTATCAGTTCCAGTAATTCTTGAGATAAGTATTATATCTTTAATAAATTTGATATATTTTTTCATTTTAAATTAATAATTCTTTTTAGTTTATTGAATCTATAAATTAGCTTACTTAGTTTTGAGTTTTTCAATAATCTTTTATTAAAGTCATTTTCAATGAGTTTTAATTTTTTATTTATACTACTTGGATGCTTTAATGGAAATTTAATATCATATTGCTTATTTCTAGTTATAGATAGATACTTATGCTTCTGGTGTGTGTGAGTTGCACCAGGATGGCCAAAACCTAAATTTTTTACTAAATTTGTAGATGGAGCAATTGATAAAAGATTATTTTTTCTAAGGGAATATGACCATTTAAAATCCCACGAGTTGATATTATTATTAACCGCATTTTCGTACATAGTATAAAAATACTCATATTCCTCATTAGAAAAAAATTTACTATAAAAATTTTTTGTATTTTTAATTTTGTCCCACTCTTTTTCAAGATCATCATTGTAGTATTTTTTCCACCTATCCTGCCATGTGGCCCAGCCCCATATTTCAGAAAAGGTAGTGAAATAATAATCTTCTTTAATTGAAACTTTTGAAAAATAATTATATCCGTTTATTTGTGCAATTTGTTTTTCGTTTTTATATTTTTCTAATAAATCATCACAAAATCTAAAAAAGCTAATACTTGGTAATGTATCATCTTCAATAATTATTGCGGACTCTTCTTTTGAAAAAATTTCATCTAAAGCACTTTTCATCCTTTTTTTTAAACCTAGATTTGTCTCTGAGTAAATTTTATTAACTTCAGCATCAATATTTATTTCTTCAAAGATTTGCTTTGTCTCATTACATTTATTTTTTTCTTCTTCAGATTTTGGCCCATCAAGAACTAAATAAATTTTTTTGGGATTAACTTTTTTTATCTGTTTCAATACCTGTCTTGTTGTATCGGGTTTGTTATATCCAAATAATACAACTGAGTTTGTTACTAAATAATTATTAATAATATTTATATGATATATTTATATTATTTTTTAATGTTAAAAAATTAATTTAATCACACTAATTTGATATTAAAAATTTATTATCAGGAAAAACATTAAATTTTTTATTAATTACTATTTAAGCAATTTTAGATTGAAAGTATTTCAATTTTTTTGAATTATTAATTGATTACCTAAATATTTAATTTTAATATTTTTCCTATTTTCAACTAAAAATTGAAATACCCCCCCAATTGGATTATCACTGATAGGTTTGTAATGATACCAAAAAAAATCATCAAAAATTATATGGCCACCATTGTTTAAACATAGAAAACTATTATTAGCATCTCGGTAAACATCCTCTCCGTAATGTGAACCATCAACATAAATAAGATCAAAGTTTACTTCATTGTCTTTAAAAAAGGAATCTGAGGTCTCTCTAAATACTTTTGATCTGCCTTTGAAATCTTTAATATTTTTCATGAAATTAGAAAATATAGTATTATATTTTTCTTCGTTTAAACCTTGGAAATCTTTAAGCTCTTCGTAGACTAAAAAAGGATCAACAAAAAAACATTTTGATTTGGGTAAATTTTCTAAAATAAACACACCTGACATCCCTTCAAAGCAACCTATTTCTAAGTAATTTATATTTTTATTGCTAATTTTTGAAATTTTTATAAATTTTAACCACATATTTATATTGCTTGAAAAGGCATCCATGAAATTAAAATCATATTCTTTTGAATAATGTTTTTTAATAGGGTCTATTTTATTATCAATATCCTTATTCCAATAATCATGCTCTTTTGCAGATTCATTTTTCTCTTTTAAAAATATTATTTCAGTTTTAAGAAATATTAAAATTAACTTCAAACCAAAAAGTAAATTATTTTTTTCTTTTGAATGATTTAAAAGAATTGATGAGTTTTTTATAAAATATTTACTTTTTTTATTAAATAATATTCTGATAGTCACAAAATTTTTTTTAATCAACTTTAGTTAGCTTTCTTATAAATAAAAAAATTATATTCTGAATAAACAAGTTCGCCACACGGATTACTTTCTACTTTGTCTACATATAAAAAATTTGGAAGATGATTTAATGCATCACAATCACCATCATAAAATCTGACTAATTCGTCTAATCTTTCAAGATAGATATCCATCTTACTCAAATTATTAGGCGTATATTTTCTTATTAAATATGTTGGTATTTGATAATCAGATTCAAATCCTGACCAAAACGCTCTGTAAGCATACGGATTGATTATCAAAACTTCAGGGTTTTTATTTTGAATATAATATTTAGATTCAGCTGCTTGATATTCAGAAAGATTTGAATAGTAATATTTTGAATCATCTAGGAAGTAAGTAGGAAAAACTGCAATCCAAAAAATAATTAAATAGATTCTGGGTTTTATTTTTAATTTATATTTTTTAAAAATTGATATTCCTGACTGAATAAGAAATATCGTACTAAAAAAAGTAAACAATGAAAAAGTTCTAAAAGGATGTAGAAGAATATACCTAGAAAAAGGAAAGAAATAAGCGATAAGAAGATTGACTAAACATACTAACCCAGTAAATATTGTTAATGAGCCAATATCACTAAATTGATTTTCTCTAAAATACATTTGAACTAAAAAAGAAATTATGAAAACTAAAGAAAAAAATAACAGACCATTAGACCACTCTTGACTGCTAAATTTTAATATTTCGCTATTTTCTCTTATAAATGGATAGAGATGATGCGGACTTCTATCAACAATATAATAGATTGTATTATTTTGATTTTTTATACCTTGTTCTCTTAATAGGCTAAATATAAATGGACTTAAAGTAATAATATAAAATAACCCATATTTAAAAATGTCTTTAATTTTATATTTTCTTAATAATACGTAAAAGTAAATAGGGAAATTTACAATTGAGACACCGAAATGGAATAAAAAAGAAATTGTATAAAATATAAAACTTATGTTCAAATTTTGTTTGTATGCAAAATATATGCCAGATAAGAAAAATAAGTAAGACAATGTTCTGGGCTCTAACCACCCGTACATAACGTCTCCACCAGCAACTGAAGAATTTGGAGAATAAATAAACATAATCAACAAACCTGAAATTAATGAAACATTAAATAACTCCAATAATTTAAAAATTAATATAACTGTTGAAATGAAAACTACTATTTTAAAGTAAAAAATAAAACTATTGCCGAATAAAGTTTCAAAAAATATCACCATACCTTCCCAAATAAAAGAATTACTTAAATTTCCAATATAAGAGCTATATTCATTTTGAACTTTAAAAAATTCTCCAACGTATCCGTATTCATTGGAGTGAAGAATTTTTGTAAAATCAAATGAGCTGTACAAGACACCTAAGAAAACTGAAATAAACAATATAAATTTTTCGAACTCTTTGTTTTCTAAATTTTCATATTTATAGAAAATGAACAGATAAATAAGAAAGAGAAATATTAACTTTATATTAAAAAAAGTAAGATCCATAGAGTAAGTCCAAAAATTCAAATTTAAAAAAAGAAGAAATAATGTGAAAATATTTATATTTTTGTTTCCTTTCATAAGGTTAAGTAAGAAAAAAAGAAGCATGGGAAGAGAAACAATTATAAAATTTTTCATTAAATTATTAATAGAAGTGTAAATTATTATTAATCCAGATTCTGTTTCATCAATATTGATAGCCCTACCAAGACATTTAATGTTATTTAGTTCTGGAAAAATACTTATATATTCATATTTTGCTTGATAGTCTAGATCTTTTTCGTCGTAATAATTAATAATTTCTAGAGTTAAATACTCACATGACTTAATTTCGCCATCTTGATATTCTTGGCTTCCAAAAATATTTTGGATATTTAAAAATGACAATATTATTAAAATTAAAAAAACTAAGAACTTGATAGCATTTTTTTGATTAATAAGGAGATTGTTCATAATCTAACTTAAATTATAGCTTCCAATTTTTTAATAAAATGATGAGGTATTTTTATATTTTACTATGTTCCAGTCGTGTCTCATTTTGAATCTTGCATGTGGAATAGAAGCTTGATTGTATCTCTCAACATCATGAAAAAATATCTTTTGATCTTTATCTGGAATTATACTTTCGACTAAATGAACTAGAGAACTGTCTATACAGTGTATTTCTTTAGCGTCATAAATGAAAAAAAGATTTTCAAAGAAGTTTTTAGTTTTGTAGCTGCCTAAGAATATTTTATTTTTTGATGAATTAATTTTTAATTCATATTTACCTTGAGACGAGACGTCCTGTATTAAAATAAAGTCATTAGGTATATTTTTAGGTTTCTTTGGAAATTTTTTTGGTAATTCAAAAAAATCATAGCGAACACTAAAATCTAAATTTAAAATTTTATAAAATGATCTATCCCACTCAGGATATTTCACATCATCAAAACCAATATATAAAATCTCTATTCTCAAAATTATTGAGTATATTTTAGATAATAACTTTTCGCTGCTTTGTTCTGTTTCTTTGTTAAATAACGTTACAAGTTTTAATAAGTAGTATTCAAATTTATTATTTCTAAATATAGGTATAACTATTACATTTTTATTTTCTGAGTAAAGGTACCTTATAGAAGAATAGTTTTTTTTATTTGATATTAAATAAACTTTTTTCTCTTTAGAAATAAAATTAACTAAACCATTACACAGAAGATGATCTCCTAATCCTGTATTGTGGTGAATTATTATTTTTTTCATTTTAAATTAAAGATACTCATCTTTCCTGCATAATCTTATTAAAATTACAGCATTGAAAATTATAACATTCTAATTACTGGTCATAAAGGCTTTATAGGGAACTCTCTTTTATTAAGGCTGGGCAAGATGGGCATTGCACAAGATAAAATTTTAGTGTTTGAAAAAGAAGATATTGATAAAAATAAAAATTGGGAAACTACACTTACAGAGAGGGTTAAGAGCTCAAACATAATTTTTCATGTTGGAGCGGATTCGAATACTCAAAATGAAAACTCTAATGAAGTTTTGTTTTACAATTACTATTTTTCAAAAGTATTATTTGATATTGCAAAAACTTTTGAAACAAAAATTATTTATTCTTCAAGTGCAGCATGCTATGGATCAGGAAGTCAACCTGAAAATATATATGGATGGTCAAAATATTTAGCTGAACAATATGGTTATTCAGTTTCAGATAAATTCATATCACTAAGGTATTTTAATGTGTATGGACCTGGAGAAAGTCACAAAGGAAGGATGGCTTCTATTGCAAACCAAGCCATGTTAAATGATAAAGAAGCTTTCAAACTTTTTCCCGGAAAACCAAAAAGAGATTTTGTTTATATAGATGATGTAGTAAGTGCAAATATTTTTGCAATGATTAATAATATTTCGAAAGGAATATTTGATGTGGGCTCGGGAGAACAAAGTACATTTGAACAAATTTTAGAAATATTGGATAAGAAAGTTGACTATCACGAAAAGTCTTTCATTCCAAAAAGTTATCAGTCTTCAACTTTAGCAAATAGAAATAAGTTTTTACCAGAATGGAGTCCTAAATATAGTTTAGAGCAAGGTTTAAAAAAATATATGAATGCTATGAAATGAAAGCTGCTGTATTAAGAGAATTCAACAAAGACTTATCTATTGAAGATTTAATTGTTCCTCAATTAAAAGAAGGACAAGTACTAGTTGATATCAAATTTACAGGAATTTGTGGAGCTCAAATTAATCAAAAAAAAGGAATAAAGATTAATAAAGATTTCCTTCCATGTTTAATGGGTCACGAAGGCTCAGGCATAGTTTTAGATATAGGAGCCAATGTTAAGACAGTTAGCACAGGAGATCATGTTGTCATTCATTGGCGAAAATCTTCAGGGATAGAATCTGATTTTCCCAAATATTTTTCAAACACTTCTAATCAAAATATTGGTTCCGGACTCGTAACAACTTTTTCGGAAAAATCGATTATTTCAGAAAATCGATTAACGAAGATTGAAAAGAAATATCCTCTTGATGTCGCATCTTTATTGGGTTGCAGTGTAACAACAGGGTTTGGAATCATTGAAAACGAGTTAAACATTGCTGATGGAAGTTCTTTGATGGTTGCAGGTATTGGTGGAGTTGGATTGAGTACGATATTAACTGCTAAACTTAAAAATTTTTCTGAAATTATTGCTGTAGATTTAAATGATGAAAAACTTAATTTTTCCAAAGAGATGGGTGCAACGCATAAAATTAATTCTCAAGAAGATAAAGAATTTATTTCATCTGTTGGTGAAATAACCAAAAATTCTGGAGTGGATTATATTATTGACACTACAGGAAATAGCGAAGTGATCAATAAACTCCTTGATGTAATTAAACCTGGTGGTTCTCTAGTTCTAGTTGGCCAGCCTCAAAAAAACAAAGATTTAGTAATTACTAATTTTTTAAAACTTTACAACAATATCAAAATTTTTGATAGCCAAGGTGGGTCAACCAACCCAGAGAAAGATATACCAAAAATATTAGAATTGCATGAACAAAAAAATATTGATCTCAATTTATTAATTAACAAAAAAATAAAGCTTGAGAACATAAATGAAGGATTTAAAATTCTAGAAAATCATTCTTTTGTTGGTAGTAGGATAGTTATAGAAAATTAATATTATGAAAATCCTTGTAATTGGTGATTCTTGTAAAGATATATACAGATACGGTGTTTGCGACAGACTAGACCAAGAAGCACCTGTGCCTATTTTTAATGAAGAAAATGAAGTTATATATGAGGGTATGACTTTAAATGTAGCAAATAACGTTTCGTCCTTTGGCTTAAACTGTGAAATCATTACAAATAATAAAATAATACGTAAGATTCGTTATGTTGACAGCAGGAGTAATCAGTTAGTAATGAGAATTGACCAAAATGACGGAGTTGACAGAATCAAAAAGTTAAAAGAAATTAAATACAAAAAATATGATGCGGTAATTGTTTCTGATTACAATAAAGGTTTTTTAAACGAAAATGATATGGAATATATCTCTAAAGAATCAAAATTATCATTTCTACAGACAAGCAAAGTTTTAGGTAATTGGTGTAAAGAGTTTAACTTTATAAAAATTAACAATTACGAATACTCCAACACCTTACAATTTACAAAAAAAAGCTTTCTTGATGAACTAAATCTAATAGTTACGAAAGGCGAAAAAGGGGTAATTTATAAAGGTAAAAAATTTCCTATCTTAAAACCCGTGATGGTAAGAAGTCTTGCGGGTGCAGGTGATACATTTTTGGCAGCTTTAGTAGTTAGTTATTTAAAAAATATGAATATAAATAAATCAATTAATTTTGCACAAAATGCATCAAAAAAAGCAGTTTCCGAATTAGGTATTTCTGTAGTTGGCGACAAAACAAATAGAAAAACAAAAATTATTAAAATTTAGATTTTTTCTCAACAATCATTACGGGAAAGTCCGCATTATAAGCATATTCATAATAGGATAAGACTTCTTCTGCTGTTTCTGGCTCAAGAACTGGGAAACTAAAAATATCTTTAAATATTTCTGTAAAATCTTGGGAGTGTGTTGGCCCTGAATAAAAAGGACCTTCGTCAGCTACAACTGTTCTGAAAATTACAGGTGCATTAAATTCAGAATGTGAAATTCTTTCTATGTGAGAAACATGATTAACTAAAGAGTCCATAGCTACCATCATAAAATCGTGCCTTTCAAAATATACTACTGGTCTATATCCTTCCAGTGAAAGACCCATGCCTATACTTGACATTAAATTCTCCGCAACCGGCGTTTCTATTTTCTTATTATCTTCAATATTTTTAAAGTTACCCATCGCATCGCCAAAATTTGAACCGACATTATATCCTAAAAAAATTGTGTCTTCTTTTTTCCCTAAATTTGTCATAGCTTCAGTAACAGCTTCATTAAAGCTAAGCTCTGAGCTTGCTGCTTCCAAATTTTGAACTTTTGGATATTCTTTTAGATGTGGAAAATATTCTTTGTCTGTTTTTTTATATTTACTCGCAATAGATAAGTCACAAAATTCCTCGATTCTTGCATGGGGATATTTAAGAGTATATTTATATCTCGTAACACATTCAGGCCACTTAAATAAATAATCTGACCCCCACCTATCTTCCTTAGAGGCTTCTATAGATATATCATTGTCTTCAATAATGAATTGGCAAGGTAGCTTATTTGACTCAACATACCTTACAGCAGCATAAAAATGGCCTGTGTCTTCCGCTCCATCTCCTACAAAGCACCAAACTTTTTTATCAGAATTTTTGTTTTTTAATGCAAGAGCCACTCCTGCTGCTATCTCAGGAATTCCTCCAACAATAGCGGAAGAAAAAAAATTTTTTTCTCTATCATATAAAAACATACTTCTACCGTTAGAAACTCTATTTAAAACTAAGTCTGGATCTATCCCGTGAAGATAAGCATGGTAATGATTTCTATGTGTAACAAATACATAATCTCCATCATTAATTTGATTAAAAATTTCAATTAATTGTTCTTCATTGCCGCCACATAAATGAAATAAGAAAGGCAATTTATTGTCTTTATATTTGTTTACTATTTTATCTTCTAACTCAATAAGTTCTTTTTTTGTATATCTGGCCATAAGTCTAAATTCTAATCATGTAATATAATTTGGTATGCTTCTTCTAAGTCATTTACTATAAATTCAGAAAATTCTGATAATTCATAGAGACCATTTATTTGAATAGTCTTAGTGTTGCCTCTTTTACCAAAAATTACATCGCTAGGTTTATCTCCGATAACCCAGGAGTCTTTTAAAGCAAGTTTATACTTTGATGAAGCTTTCTCAAGAAATTCTGTATTAGGTTTCCTTTTTTTTGATGGGTTGTCAGGGTGACTAAAATCAAGATATGATTCTTGGATTTCAACGCCCATGCTGTTTAAAAGTCTTACAATTTCATCATTAATTGCAATGGCATCTTGTTCAGATGCCATTTTTCTTGAGACCATACTTTGATTTGAAATTATAAATAACAAAAAGCCTTCCTCCATTAATTTAGTAAGTACCTTTATTGTTTCAGGAAAGAATTCAATTTCATTTATATTAGTTAGGTATTTCTTGTCAACAATTATTGTTCCATCACGATCAAGAAATATACCTCTCTTGTTAGTTTTAATATCCCCTTTTTTTTCGAGTATTTTTGTTGTTGATATTTCAAAATTTTTTTTAATATAATAAATTTTTCCGCCAATAGATTCAATTAAATCTTGTTCTAAAGTTTTTTTTAAACCCCAATCGGGTCCTACAAAATGTATATCCGGCTCTATCTCTTTTAATGTATTTAAAGGGTTTAGTTCATCGAATATATAAATATAGGAGTTTGGATAATGCTTTTCTAGATTATTTACACGCAAATTTTCATTTTCTATGGGTCTATTTGGACCTTTGTATAAATTTACACTCCTATCTGAATTAACTAAGATAAATAATTTTTCAGAATTTTCAACTGAATAGCTTAAGGCGTCAAGATGGCCTTTATGGAGCAAGTCAAAGGTTCCATTAATTGTCGAGATTTTGATTCCTTTTTCTCTTTGCTCGTTTATGAGCTTTCTCAATTCTTTTATATTATTTACTATCAATTTTATTTATTAAAAAAATAGTCTTCCACAATGCCACATAAAAGTTGCCCAACGGTTATGTGGCATTGTTGTATAAGAGAAGGCTTGGTAGAGGGTGCTTGAATAACGTGATCACATAATTCAAGTAATTTATTTGAATTACTACCCGTAAAACCTATTGTTTTTATTCCTTTGTCTTTTGAAAATTTCAATGCTCTTAATATGTTTTCACTTTTTCCAGATGTGGATAGTCCAATAACTATGTCCTTCTTTGTAGCTAGTGCTTCAACCTGCTTTCGAAAAATATTTTCATACCCAAAATCATTTCCAATAGCAGTTATAACTGCCGTGTTTGAAGAAAGAGATATGGCAGGTATTGCTTCTCTTTCGATTTGAAATCTTCCAACTAATTCTGCAGCAATATGTTGGCTATCTGAAGCAGATCCACCATTTCCCATAAAAATTAATTTGCCTCCATCATGAATGCATTTAATCCACTCTATAGAAATTTCATTTAGTGTGTCTGCTAATTGCCTTTGATCTTCAGCTAACTTCAATGATTCTTCTAAGTATTGTTTGATTAATTTTTTTATATCCGTCATAATTTATATGATAATATTTGGAAAAATCTTAAATTGAAATATGTCAACAATTCTTTAAACTTTAAGTATTGAAAATATTAAAAAAAGTAATAAAAGTAATTCAAAGTCATATCTTTGAATCAATTTCCCAAAGGAAAAATTCAAAATTTAAGTATCTTTTTAATTTATATATAAAAACAATGACAAAAGATAATTTCAATTTAAGATGCGAAATAAATGATAATTTATATAAATTTAATGACAAAACAGGTGAGATATTTTTAACACAGCCTAAAAGAAGCATTTATTTGCTTGGGTCCATACAACATAGGCTAAACATATTGTTTGAAGAATATATTTTACCTGATGTAGATTTTGAAGATAATGATATTGTTGTTGATTGTGGAGCAAATATTGGAGAGTTATATCTAAGTATTAAAAAAAGAATTAGTAATAATTTTGATTATTACGGTTATGAACCAAGCGAAAAAGATTTTAATGCCTTAAAATTAAATTCAAATAATCTTGTTAAAAGTAACTTTGCTCTCTTTGATAGTGAAGAAATAAAGGTGTTATTTTGTAATGAAGAGGATGCAGATAGCAGCCTATCACCAATTCCTAATGCAAATGAAGAAAATAAAATACAAGCAATTAGATTAGATGAGGTGAAGGAACTAGAAAGTAAAAAAATAAAATTACTTAAATTAGAAGCTGAAGGCGAAGAGCTAGCTGTACTTAGAGGAGCAGAAAATATTCTAAAAAATATAAAATTTATATCTGCTGATTTAGGTTTTGAAAGATATGTTCTTGATAGCGACAACTATATATCGACATTGGGTCCTGTTGTAAATTATTTAAATGACCACAATTTTCAACTAATAAATACATATCGTCTGACTAGAAAAACATTCCTTTTTAAAAATAAAAAGATTTAGTTCTTAAAATAGACATGGTTAATTAAATGAAGTGTTATATATCTCATTATTCAAAAAATACAGAACGACTTTTGTTCCTTAAAGAAAAATTGATACCAGTCCTTACACGTAGTAATTTGTTCACTGAAATTATTATTGTTGAAGACTTGGACAGGGAGCATCCAGAAATAAAAAAACTTAATAAACTTTACACTCTATCTGCTCCAAAAATATCTAATTTAAAAAAACACTTTTTAGCATGGGAAATGTTTAAGAAAAGCAAGGATGATTTTTGTTTGGTGTTTGAAGATGATGTTATGTTTGAAGAAAGACTTGAGATATCAAGTGAGAAAGAAATTATTGATGAATTAAAAAATATGATAGCTCAAATTACAGATGAGCATAATTTTATCACTCTTGGTTCAGGACTTCACCAACATGGAGATTCGGACGGCTTAACAAAAAAAACTAACGGAAGAAGTACAGATAGTTATATTATTTCAAAAAAATTTCTTGAATATCATGATGAAGAGAGTTTTCAATATGATTTACCTATTGGTCATTATATTGACAAAATTCTAAATAAAAATAAGGATTATTTGTGGTGGTATGAGCCTACGATATTTCGACAAGGATCACAAAATAATATTTATAAATCATCTATCTTCACTAAAAGTGAAAAAATAATTAACACACTATTACAAAAAACTTCATGGTTTTTGAATAAAATATCAAGACATAACAAATATAAGTAGATTTTATAAATTTCAAAATTTTTTCAATATCTAGAACACAGAGTTAATTAATTTTGTTAAATGAAGAATTAATTAAATTAGATTAATTTTTTTTAAAATTGAAAGTGCAAAAAAATATCCTCTTATGTTTGTAATAAAGTTTTTTATTGTAACATAAATTATTCTGCCAATACTAATTTCTGACTTTCTAATATAAAAAGCATCGCCCCAGGGAATTGTTTTTTCATACCACTTAGTTTGTACTCTTAAAAGGTTGTAGCTCTTCAAATAATTATCTAACTCACCAATTAATACACAATTTTCATAAAGTTCTTTTCTGTTAACTTCGCAAATAATATAATCTACATCCATTAAGCAATCTCCAAATCCCCTAAGAACTTCTAATTCATATCCTTGTACATCAATATTTAAAAAATTTATATCTTGAATATTTAAGTTTGAAAATTTCTCAATTTTTATTACTTCTTTTCCGCCAAATTCGATGCTTGGATGGTACCGTAAATGTTCTTTGGGCTTTAAAACAGATGAACTCATATTGTTATTGTTGCTATTTACATACAATTCAACTTCTTTTTTTTCTGAACCAAGTCCAAAATTATAAAAATTGAGATTTTTCCAATTATCATATTTCTTTAATAATTTTTTAAAAGGCTCAACTTGAGGTTCAAAAAGATGGATTTCTGAATTATTAAATGTTGAAACCAAATCTTCTAACTCTTGACCTTCGTTTGCTCCAATATATGCAATTTTTTTTGCTCTAATATCATAGGTTTTTTTTACTTGGTTAAAGTTAAGCACAGTAAATTTTATCATGTTGAATTGAAGTGACAATAAAAATTATATTAAGCTATTTCATAGGAGCTGTATGAAAAATCGACTAAATCTTAACAACTACATACAAGACAACTTTTCTAATTTAAGCTATGGTAAGTTTTTACTACTTGAAACTTTTTATGAATCAATAAAAGATTTTAAATTACCAGAAGAAATAAACATTGCTGTAGTTTCGGGTGGAAGAAACCAGGCTGAAATAGTAGTTCTGAATCAAATGGGATTTAAAACAGATGTCACATTGTTTGGAATCGAGGATGATGAGGTATTTTTTGATTTAAATAAAGTTAACTTAACGGCAAATAATAAATTTTTTGATTTAATTATTTGCACGCAAACTTTAGAACATATATGGAATCATGATAATTTTTTTAACAACTTGCGTTTATTAGCAAAACAAAAAAGTATATTATATTTAAATTGCCCAAAATCAAATAAAGTACATATGGCTCCTATATATTATTCAAGTGGGTTTACTTCAAGCTATCTCAAAAAAAATTTAGAAAATAAAGATTTTAATATTATAAAAAGTGGTGAACTAGGTGGTGAAGTGCTTTATAAATCAATACATATGACTCAAAGTTGGTACACAAAAGAAAATGTTAAAAATAGATATAGGTTTAATAAAAATAAATTATTTTATAAATTAAAACATTTAATTAAATTTTCAAATCTTGGACAATATTTAGTTCTTAAAAGAAACTTAGACAGACAATCAGAAGAATTTAAGACTCAAAGCTATGTTTTTGCAACAATCGATTAAGTTAATGTCTTAAATATTTTCAATAGATGTTGTTATTAACGTTATCATTGGTTTATTGATGGAAACTAAAAGCTTATATTTTGTTGGCTTATCAAAGAATTGTTTTACTACATTAAAAAAGAATCTTGATTTTCTTCAAGAATTTAAAGAATATTCGGACTATAAAATATATATATTCATTATCGATTCTGATTCCGATGACGGAACTAAAGAATTTTGTAAAAAAATAAAACAAAATGAAACTATTGACGAGTTCATAGAAATCGACAATTTATCTGATAAATATCAATCTAGAATTAAGAAATTAGCTTTTTGTAGAAATGAGGGATTAAAGCAAATCAAAAAAATTTTTAAAGAACCCTCATTATTTTTACCTATGGACATGGACATAGATTTATTTAAATTTATGGACAATGAAAAATTTAATAATCTACTCAAGTATTTTATTATGAACGAAATAGACGCGTTGTTTCCTTTTTCAATACCTTACTACTACGATATTTTTGCATTAAGAAAAAAAGGTTGGGTAAATGGTAATGATGTCAATAAAGCAGATTGGCTTAAAAAAACTTTAATCTTAGGTTCTTTTTTTATTAACTATTTTTATATTATTAGGAAACAATATTCTCCAAATAAATTTCGTAACGATTTAATAAATGTAGAAAGTGCCTTTGGGGGTATGGCGATGTATAAAATAGAAAAATCTGAAATATTAAATAATACTTATAAATGGGATCTCACAAATTCAAGCAAAGTATGTGAACACATTTTTTTTAACGAGCTCTTTGATAAGAAGTTTATTTTAAAAAGTTGGAATATTGAGACTCCAAAAGAGCATAATAATTTTAAATCTCTTAATCTGATTGAGAAAGTGCTTTATTTCTTAACTACTATTAAATATGACTTAAGGCATTTAAGATACAAAATTTTGGGCTTGAAAAAAAATGAAATTACTTAAAAATTATTTAAAAAAATTTAAATTAATCTACAAACTTCAAAAACAAATCAGATACAAATTAAACAACTATTTTGTTAAAAATTATAAAGACTTAATAAGTAACCACTTTAAGTTTAAAGCAGATTATGGAGAGATGAATCAAAAACTGTTTGAACTTTCTATTGGTTACTTTAACAATAGAGCTATAAATATTTTCGAAACTGGATCTTCTGCCAATTGGGGAGCTAACAGTTCGCTATTATTTGATTCATATGTGTATAAATTTGGTGGTAAATTTATCACAGTTGATATTAGGCCGGAGGCTAATAAGTATTTAAATTCAAAATTTAGCAAAAGATCATTGAGTTTTCATGATGATAGTTTAAATTTTATAAAGAGTTTTAATCAAAAATTTTTTGATGATCTAAATTTAATTTATTTAGATAGTTTTGATTTAGACATAAACAGTCCCCAACCCTCTATGGATCATTGTCTTAATGAATTTTTACTACTTGATAAAAAAATTAGTAAGGGCTGTTTGGTTGCAATTGACGATACGCCTAATTTAAATGCATTTGAGAAATATATGAATTCTCACTTTAAGAACGATAATAGTATCGAAAGTTATGGATTTATTCCCGGTAAAGGTGCTCTGATTTTACAAAATGAAATAATGAATAATTATGAAATCATCTATCAATACTATGGCCTGTTATTGCGTAAAATTAAGTGAAAATTATAAGGAATATCTTAAACACAAATAGGTTATTTCAATTTATTTATATTCAGAAGTAGTGAACATAGTAAAAAATCTAAAATTTGTTTCATAAATTTTCTGGTCTTTAACTTCATCCCCATATCTAATACATTTTCGATTTAACCAACACAGTTCACCATTTAATGGACTTACTCCGTAGTTTTTATTTACTGTATATTCTGGATAACGTGGTTGCAATACAACCTCATTAAAAGGATTAATTATAAAATATTTGTAATTATCAAGCCTAGGCATAAGAGCTGTTGTAAGCAATAAGCCTAAAATTAGAATCATACTATTTTCAAGTATTTTAAATCTTACAAATAATTTACTAGTGTTTATAGCTTGATAAAAAATAATTAACAAAAACAAACCTAGGCCAAATCTAACACTCGGAGCTGAAAGCACCCATGATATAAATAAAACAAAAAGATAAAAATATAAAAAGATTATATTTTTATCTTTTGCCGTAGAATTTTTTTTATAAGCTAATTTTTTATATATAAAAACACCTATCAAACTTAAACAAAAGTTATAAAAAACTGTTTTATTAATTGGTTTTGTTAACCATTCTTGAAACCATAAATATATACTTGATTCAAGGTCATATCCAATATGAAAATTATTCAAACTTTTACTTTCTAAAGCTGCTTCTCCTTTTGTATACCATGGTAAAGTTTCAAAACAAAGAAACTCAATAGGAAAGAAAATACAACCTGAAATAAAAATATTTTTTACAGAAAATACAATACCGAATAAGAGAGAAGGTATAAAAAGAGTAAAAGTTTTAATTGAAAAAATATTTAATTTTAAAATAACATAAAATAATAAAATTAAAATCAATACCCCAAAAATCCTCATCTGAATAGTAAATAAAATAAGTAACGAAATAAAAGTAAGCTCAAACGAACTTGCTTTATTTTTCTTAATTAATTTAATTAAAAAAAGATTTGATAACAAAAATAAAATAGCAAAAGGCGTATCTTGTTTTGACACTGCTTCAATGTCTAAAAACCCATTTCTTCCTCCATCCAAACCAAAATTATCTAAAAATCCAAAAATTAAAATGAATAAAGCGGTTCTCTTA